>Ga0209232_1001167_pt1 | contig 14603 bp, 13 predicted proteins | sample ETNvirenome_2_60_FD_184066 | JGI IMG/M metagenome (GOLD analysis project Ga0209232, IMG submission 184066) | Marine viral communities from the Pacific Ocean - ETNP_2_60 (SPAdes) (version 2) | ecosystem: Environmental > Aquatic > Marine > Oceanic | place: Pacific Ocean | collected 2013-06-22
GCTCCAACAAGTTTCTTTTTATCCTCTGCATTATCAGGGAATAACCCGGCTACTGGGTCTCCGTTTATCGAGCCGATTTCTGGCTTAGCCTATGAGCCTAACGGAACAGCGCCGTTGCCGACAATAGAAAACGGCGGCTTTGTTGCTGAAAGATTGGTTGGTGTTCCAGGTTATGAGTATCCATTGACCACAAATGATACATGGCAAACATATACATTTACAAAAAGCACCGCAACCACTACGATAACAGTTAAAGTTTTTGCTCCTTTAGAAGACACTAGTTGGCAATTAAAAGTAAAATGTGTAACTTAATTTTGAATTATGGCAGAAGTAAATGTATTCATTGACGGAGAAACTTTAGCACAAGCTACAGCTGTGTATACAGATTCTAGTTTAACTACTTTAGCAGCGGATGCTTATTATTCGGATTTGTCTATTACAAGAGAGCAATTAAACGGGAAGTTAGGAGCGGCTGTAACATGCCCCACATGCTCTGGAGCGCCAGCAGCAGGATCAACTTCTACGGTAACGCAAAATGTGGTAGATAATATTGTAGGAACTTTAGGAGTTGACTATACTTTATCTGGATCAGGATATGATGGCGGAGACCCACCAGGGGCTGTAGCTGACACTGAAGAAAATGATTATCCGTACGATTTTGTAATAGAAGCAACTCCTGCATCAGGAAAAGAATTTAGTGAAGACGCTCCCTTTAATGCCACCAACCCTTCAGGTACTGTGCCTAGTGGAGGAGAAACAGTTACTAATACTTTAACTGGAACAATAGTTCCTATTCCAGAGGACAAAATGAAATATTATTTTGTAGAAGCCTGTGCGCAAGGTGCTCAAGCATCAAAATCAAATCTTTTAGGTGGAGACAAAGGATTTTTGTTTAAAGCTAAAACATCTCCTCCTGTTTCAGGACAGCGATTTGTGACCACCAATACTACACCTGCAGAATATTATGTATATACAGGACTAAGAGATGGGAAGGATCTAACTATTGCAGAATTTGAATCAACTACTAGTCAAAATATTCCTCGTTTTGTTTTTAATACACTTCCCGAGAATATAGGTAAAGTATTACAAGAAATTCCTGGGGAATTAGATTGTCCTACTGATAATAGTAGCACCAATTTTACTAATCAATATATCTATAGATTACGTAGCTGCACCGACAATAGAAATGATTACTACTATACATCTTTAGTTAGCGAAACCACTAATAGAAGAGTAATGGATGACGCTGGGGAAATCTTTATAATAGACGAGAGACTAACGACGGGGGATTTGGCAACGTTAACAGAAAAAACAGGCGTATTGCTAGTTGACATAAACGGGTTTACATCTACTAGCGTAGATTTTGAAGGCCCAATTGAAGGTTGCCCTACACAAAATGTGTTATTAAAATATTGTGGTTCAACTACTGGTACTTCATTACTTAATTTAAGTCTAGCAGTTGCTGTACAAGCGCCTAATGACCCTATTTTTACAAGTGGATTAATTGGAGAAGTATACTTAGATAGCGAGGGAGTATGTTGGACAGTACAATTACTTACTGATGAAGGAGTTCAACTAGGAAAAGGTGTTGCTCCGAGAAATTTAACACAACATGTAAGCGGTGGGTGTCAAAGTTGTACTAACCCATCAATTGTATATTCTGATTTACAATAAATATTTGATTACATTTACTTAAATTTAAATCTAATTAAATGAACAGTATATACGTACAGATTGCGAGCTATCGTGACCCAGAGCTTGTGCCCACTATTAAAAGTTTAATAAAAAACGCCAAGTATCCACACTTACTAAAGGTATGTATTGCCCATCAATATGATAAGAATGATGAGTGGGATAATTTAGATGAGTTTAAAAACGACAATAGGTTTATTATTATAGACATACCATACAAAGAGTCTAAGGGAACTTGTTGGGCACGCTATCAAATACAACGATTTTACGACAATCAAAAATATACTTTACAGTTAGACTCACACCATAGGTTTGCTAAGGACTGGGATGAAACGTGTGTTGATACTCTTCGAAGTTTACAAATGGAAGGAAACCGTAAGCCTATACTTACAACCTACCTTCCTTCGTACGATCCACAAGATGATCCAAAAAAAAGAGTTGACACTCCTTGGGGTATGGCCTTTGATAAGTTTACCCCTAAAGGAATGGTTTTCTTTAGACCTTATTATATAAAGAAAGGTGTTATTTTACCTATACGCGCTAGATTTTTTTCAGGTCATTTTGCTTTTACATTGGGCAGGTTTTGCAAAGAAGTAAGATATGATCCTCATTTATATTTTCACGGCGAAGAAATTAGTATGGCGGTCAGAGCTTACACCTCGGGTTTCTCCTTATTTCATCCCGATAAAGTTATTGCTTGGCATGAGTATTCCAGAGACGGTAGAACAAAGCATTGGGATGATAACACACAGTGGTCAAGTTTTGATGAGAACGCGCAAAACAGAGTCCGTGATTTGTTGGGCATGGGTGAGCAAGGGTGTACACCCTGTACTAAACGAACACTCCTTGGGTATGACGTAGGCAATAGTCTGCCCATTGAAGCATACCAGATGTATGCAGGAATAAACTTTAAAGATAAAACCGTTCAGCAGTCAACGTTAGACAACAAACCTCCTGAGTTTAGAGATGAAAAGTATTTAAGCAATATAAGACATACGATTGTTTTAGAAAGAAATAAAATACCTAATAAAGGGATAAAATTTGTAGCAGTAATTTACGAAGATAAAAACGGAGATCAAATCAACAGACAAGACTACACCCCTGCTCAGATAGCTGCGTTTATTAAAGACAAGCAGATAGAGATAAATAGTGAATTTATAGGAAGAGATCCATATAAATACATAGTTTGGCCTCACAGTCAAAAAAACAAATGGATTGACAAAATAGAAGAGGTTATTTTATAAGATTCATAATAATGCTTTTGTATTAAAAATACAGTAGTTTTTAATTAATTTATGTTTTAATTTTGCGGCATAAAATCTAACCATTATGTCCTTATCTTACACCCTCACTTCGCTACTTCTAGGCCTTATTACTTTGGGGTCTAACCTTTTGACAGTCAATAATTTAGAAACGCAACTAGTTGATGCTGTAGCTAACCAAGATTATGTTTTTGTAGAAAAAGCTATTGACACCAACCTTATTCATGCTAACACAAAAATCAACGGCAAAACACTTTTAATTTATGCTTGTATTTATGATCAAGCAGAAATGGTTTTGTTGTTACTAAACAAAGGAGCTGCACTTGATATGCCGTGTGATTTAGGGTATACTCCTGAGGAGCATGCAGTAATGAATAATTCCATTTACGCTCTTGCGCAAATAATAATTGTTAAGGCATAGAAAATAAAATTGTAAATTTGTATTTATAATTTAAACTATGAGTTACTTATCATGTACTACTGCAGTAAGAACAGGAAGTTCTGGGCCTGTTATTAGTCAATACTTAGGAGTAGATGGAGTTAATTATGATGTTTTAAATCGTGAAGTTATAATCCTAGCAAACAACTTACAGTTAAGCGCTGGGCTTACTCCTTATATACAGTCTAATTGGTTGGGTGGTACAGGTACAGTTACAGGTACAGGAGTAATTTTAGATGCTCTAGGTAATGAATATGTAAGGTTTTATCCCTCTTCGATAATTACTCCAGCTTTTAGCTTTGGATCACCTCAGGTATATTATCCTTCAAACCCTGTTACCCCTTTAGTCAGTGGCGAATATACCGTATTGACATTTGCTTTAACGATTGACGATCCTGATGGCAGAACTAAAGGAACTGCTCAGATATGCATAGGGGGAACTGAGATAACTCCTACCCCGACTCCTACCTTTGTGCCTACGCTTACCCCTACACCTACTCCCGTGCCTCCTACACCTACCCCTACGGCAACACCGGTTTTGTAGTCTTAAGATAGAAAAGTTGTATATTTGTGTCATATATAATTTATAATATGGCATCCATACCAGCTTCCCCTAATCCAGTCTCTCCTCCTCAAATCCCAACAGGAGAGCTATACACTTTAACATATAGCGATGGTGTAAGTGGTTGGCCTTCTTTTTATTCATACCATCCTGATTATATGGTAGGAATGAATAATTATTTTTACACTTTTTCAGGTGGGAATTTATATCGCCACAACACTAATCAGGCAAGGAATAATTTTTATGGAGAACAGTATAATTGTAAAATTACTACGGTTATAAATGAAAGCCCTTTGGAGAGTAAACTATTTGAAACTGTAAGTTTAGAATCGGACTCTCCCTGGAACGTAAGCATGGACACAGACATGAGTAATACTGCCTTTATAAACAACACGTGGTTTGAGTTCAAAGAAGGAGCATATTATGCTGCAATAAAAAACACAGCTCAAAGTCCATCTACTCTTAATGATTTTGACTTTAGGTCTGTAAACGGTATTGGAAATACCACCGGCTTTACAATGACAAATCCGAGAGTGTTTACTTTTTCAGTGCCTATTGATTCTATTATTAGCATTGGAGATTACCTTTATTATTTAAACCAATACAATAATTCTCCTGCATTAGCGGGAGTGATAACAGCTAAAGATGCCACTACTATTACGGTGGACTCAACAATTAATGGCGCTACTAATCCTACCACAAATACACCACTAATGATGGCTTTAAAAAACTCTATCGCTGAGTCGCATGGTATACTTGGGCACTACGCTTTGATGACACTAGAAAATATAGGGCCTGCTAGAGCGGAACTATTTGCCATCGAGTCTATATTAATGAAAAGCTATCCTTAATTTTTAGTATCTTTGCTCTAGAATGAAATTGAATATAAGACAATTGTCTTCTGACGATTACGACGCTCATTTGTATAAATGGTGGACTGATTGGGGATGGCAACCACCAACTAAAGAATTTCTTCCTGAGGATGGGGCAGGAGGCTTGATAGTAGAAGATAACAATACTCCTGTTTGTGCAGGATTTATTTATGTAACCAACTCACAAGTAGCGTGGGTTGATTGGATTATATCTAATAAAGAGTATAAAAATAAAGAGAACCGTAAAAAAGCTATTGATTTGTTAATTGAAAGTCTTACAAATGTATCTAAAATGAATGGTAGTAAATACGCTTATGCTCTTATCAAACACAAAAATTTAATGGAAGTATATAAAAAACACGGCTATGCTGTAGGTGATCAGTATAATCAAGAAATGATAAAAGGATTTTAATATGGGATTAGCAACAGGATTAGCAATTGCTGGGCTAGCTGTAAGCGCCGCAGGTACAACCAAAAGTTTTGTTGACGCGGGTAAAGCCCGAAGAGATGCTCAAGACGCAAGCGACAAAGCCACCAAAGCTTTTGAGGAAGCGGAAAAAAAACTAGAAGTAAATTATTTAAAAGGATTATCTATACAAAAAGAACCTTATGAGCTAGCTAGAGAGGCTGGCATTTCAGGTGCTGCTCAAGTATTGCAAGCTGGACGAGAAGGCGAGCTTAGGGGCGTAGCTTCAACAGCTGGTAGAGCGCAGCTTTTAAATCAACAACAGCAAAATCAAATTAGAATGGGTATGGGCCAAGAGCTTCAAGGGCTACAAAGAGCGGCAGCTGCCGAAGAAAGTAGACTACAAGGAGCGAGGGCAAGACTTAATCTAGCAGAAGCAACTGGCTTTCAGGGAATGGCAGCAGATGCTCGAGCTAGACAACGAGCCCTAAACCAAGCAGGTGCACAAGGGTTGGTAAATATTGGTACACAAGCCATGAAGTTAGCTCCTTTATATTCTGGGGCTAGCGATTCTACATTTCAGTTTGATCCAACCAACAAAAGCTTTGAGGAAGTAGAATCTAGATTTAATCCTTTAAATGATACTGGTAGATCTTTAGAAGCGGATATTCCTGGTGTTAATTTAATAAATAAACTACCTATAAAGTCTCCGTCTGAATTAATATTTCCAGATGGTGTAACAATGCCTGCCATTAACCCTGCTCCTTCCCAAGGGTTAGCCGCGTCACCACTATATCAATTGTCTCAGCAATACGACTCAGTAACAGGGAGATTAATACAATAAACTATGGCGGGATATGGGTATATAAGAGATAGTAAGCCTAATGTAATTAATTGGGCAGACATTGGAAAACAAATGTCTGATGCTATTGATAAAGAAATTACAGGCAGACAGAAAAGAAAAGATGATATAAACGCAAAGTCGGCAGAGTTTTCTAGTCAGCTGTTAGACCAACCTCAAGGGGCTTACGCTGAAGCAAACAGGTTTATGTCTGATTTTTCTAGCCAAGCTTCTCAACAAGCCCTAAGAGATTTACAAGCTTTAAAATCTGGAGCTATTTCTGAACAAGAATATTATCAAAGAAGAGCTAACTTAAAAACAGGCACAGATTTAATGTTTAAAGCTGGTAATTCTTTTAATAAAAACTATCAAGCTTCTATGGATAGAATCAATAATGGAGAGGCTAGTGTTTTAGAAGCGGATTTAAAAGCTCAAATGGAAGGGTATTTAAATTTTGCTAAAAGCGGTTCATACATTAATCCTTTGACAGGTACAGTCAATGTAAGTATTTTAGATGAAAACGGAAATGTATCTTCTAAAAGAGGTGACTTTATGGATGCCTCGGAACTTGTAAGACTCTCAACAGAAAGCTTTGACAATTTTAAATTAGACGCAACCATTAAAAGTATTTCTGATAATTTAGGTAATATTACAGTAAGAGATTCTAGCGGAAGAGAAACAACCTTGTCAAGTTTAGATGTAGAAGACAGAGAAAAATTTTTAAAAGAAGCAGACGACAAAGGTTTAGTAACAGCTGTAGATAAAGAAGTCGATGCAATAGTAGGTGGTGTTAATTCTAAAGCCGCCGCTAGTATATTAGCAGACCATAGTGGTGAGAATTATTCGCTAACATTTGACATAAACAACAAAGATAAAAACAAAATTATCTACGATCCCAATGGAAATGTGCAGTTAACTGAGGACCAACTAAAAAAAGCTAAAAATATATTTAAAGAAAAGCTTCTTAATAGTTTTGACCGGAGCATTAAAGAGCGCCTTCCTGAGCGCATGACTCCCTCAATAATAAATCGCCAAAATAAATTAGATTCAAATGTTCGTTTAGGTAAATTTGTTAGAGATGCATTAGCCGCTACCGATGCAACTTCTTTAAGTGAAAACCTAGAAGTTATTCAAGAATTTAATCCCAACATTACTAGCATAAGAAAAACAGGAGAGAACTCTATTGTTTATTCCATAGTTAATGACCAAGGTAAAGTAGTTAAAAAAACAATTACTTTATCTGACAACATTGAAAACAGTGTAGAAAAAGCATTGCAACAATTGCTAGGCCCAAAAACAAATGTTTCAGAAATAGTAAAAAGAATAGATTTTAAAAATTATAAAATAAGTGATATTGAAGGTTTATACGCTCCGCAAGAAATAAAAGAAATACTAAGTATAGATGATCCTAATAATGTGATAAGCTCTATTGAACCGGGTGGCACTAAATTTACAAAAGTTTCATATATTATTGAAAACATAACAGAAGTAAACGAAGAAAAGGCAAAAGACATTAAAGAAATACTTTTAAACCAACAATTTGAGGGAGCAGATGTAGAAGTATATGAAGAAAGTGTTCCAGGTCGCGGAGGACAAGGAGGAAGAGGAAGAAGTATTAACAGAGGCTTCTTAATAAAAATACCTACCTTAAATATAGAACAACGTGTACCTTCTACAACTGAAAATATACAGGATGTTATAAAGAAAATTTTAAGTGATGCCACAGAACTTGTAAAAACTGCTAATCTACAATTAGAAACAGTAGAACCAAAGAAGCTTACCCCATTATCCAAGTAATACTTTTAAAAGATGGATGAAAAAAAACTTATTGAGGTATATAATTTTTTTACCGAAGAGGGATATGACCTTGGTGGGTTTGATAAATTTAAAAGCGATCTTTTAATTGATAGTCCACAGCGAGAAGAGATTTATATGCGTTTTGATGGTGATGGCTATGATATAGGAGACTTTAATGATTTTTTTTTATCCCCATCCGAAGATACGGTTTCCGTATCGGGAACTGGTGGCTCGGAGGAACTTATAGTCCAAGACCCAAAAACAGAGCAGTTCCGCAACACTCAACTCGGATCTCAACCACAAACTGAAAAAGATACCGCCATAGAGCGGATATTTGGAAAGGGAGAAGTCACGGATTTTTTTGGTGATCTATACCGGTCAGGAGTGCAGGGTATTAATCAAGGGGCTACCGTTGATGATGCTATAAGTTTATTTGCTCAAGGGAAAAATGTATCAGAAGAAGACCTACAAGAATACATAGCTGCCGTCAATCAAATGGAATCATTTGGGCCGTCCGAGGAAATGCAAGATTTCAGTAAAATTTATCAGGAAGAAGGAAAGGGGGTTTATGGATTTTTAAAAGGGGTCGCCAACAACCCAACCGTATTGCCTCAATTATTTACTTCATCTATAGCTGCTATGTTAAATCCCGCTTCACTTACCGCAGGAGCAATAGGAGCAGCAGGAGGCACAGCCGTTGCCCCAGGGATCGGAACAATAGCAGGGGGTATAGCAGGTGTGTCAGGGGCTTTAGAAACAGGCCTAGCTTATACTGAGTTTTTAAAGGAGGAGTTAGAAAAAAAAGGCTTAGAGTTTAATGAAGAGGGAATAAGAACAATACTTGAAGACGAAGATGCTATGGACTCAATTCAAAATAGGTCTTTAGGCAGGGGATTTTCTATTGCCGCTATCGACGCTTTAACGGGTGGATTAGCAGCAGGGGTTACACGGCGTGCCGCTTTAAAAACAGGGAGAGCTTTAGCAGGAGCAGCAGGCGCAGGTGTAGAGGCCGCTGGAGGAGCAACAGGTGAGGTTGTTGCACGGCTCGCAGCAGGCCAAGAGATGGACGTAGCAGAAGTAGGTTTTGAAGCGGTCACAGGTACAGCCACCGCCCCACTGTCTGTTGCAGTGGGATTAAGTAAACCAGCTAGGTACAAATTAAATGGAGGTGAAGCCACTTTAAAACAAGTGCAAACTTTATTAAACAAAGGCACGGCACAAGAAATTGCTGCTACAGATATAAGTATAGAGAACAATTCTGAATTAAAAAAATTAGCTGAAACCAAAAAACAAGACGTAATATTAGAGCGTGATTTAAGAAATGTTTTCCCTGATATACCTGATGAAGGTATTAAAGAACTATTACCTCTTGAAAAAAGAAGAAGAGCTTTAATAGACAACCCTACTAAAAGCGCTGCAAACGAATTAAAAAAAGTAGATGAAAAAATAGATGAAATAACTAATAAATACACAGAAGATGCCGTTCAAAAGCCAAGCACAGAGGAGGTGGATGTATCGCAACCTACCCAAGATAGCCCAACAGTGGGAGAGGGAGACACCCAAGGGACAGCCGTTACCCGAGAGACTGAAACCGTCGAAACCGAACAAACCTCAGAACCAGCCGACCCCACGCAGGTTGAGACTCAAATTAAGGAGACCCAGGAGATAACTTACACCTTGCCTGAAGATCCTAATGATATCGCTAATGATTTTGAAATAATTGATAACCGAAATGAAAAAGCTGGGTTAGAAATTAATGAAGATGGCCAAGGAAAATGGTATGTTAGAAATAAAAAAACAGACAGTATACTCCCTACCAAAAGCAAGAAAGAAGCCGAATTAAATATTAAGCCTGAAAATATAAACAGTTGGGACTATGGAGAAGGTATGCCTGTAATACAAGAAACTTTAACTGAGACTGCAGAAAGCGATGTAGAGGGAACAGAAATAACAGAAGAAGATTTTGTAGAACTTAAAACGCTTAGTGATCCTAATATAAGTCAATCACAAAAAAACAAAGCTTTTAATCGAGTGATTACTAGACTTACTAAGAAAGGAAAGACACTTACTAGAACGGCAGCTGCTTTAATCAAAAAGGTAAAAACATTAGACGTTAACGATCCTGTAGGAGTTAAAAATGTTTTAGATAAAATAAATAAAGTATTTACTGACGCTGACACAAAACAAAAAATAGATAAAGCTAAAGATTTACAAAACAAAATATCCAAACAAACCAAAAACTTAAAAGACAACTCCATGGTTATGGCCGCCAAAGAATTTGTTTTATTAGATCCTTTCTTGGCGGATAATCTTGATGCCTTTATAGAGCAAGCTGAAAAAATAAACAATGGGTTAGGAAAATCAACTATAGGAAAAGATAAAGTTAAAATTAAAACTCCTTTCAATGTAAGGCAAGCACAGTCTTTTGTTTTGAAACAACAAAAAGCCGAACAAAAATTAAAGCAACAAGAACAAAATCAAGCTTATGAATTACTTACAGGCCTCAGCTCAAAAGACGCAACCCTAGAGGATATTAGAAAAGCCTTAAGGCCCGACCCTAATACTACTCCTGCTCAACAAGAGCGCGCACAAAAAAAGATTGAAAAAAACAAAGCTAAAATTGAAAAAGGTATACAAAAAGCATTTAATAATTTTAAAAGAGCTGCGCTCGGTAGAATCAAAAAACCTATAAGTGAATTAACAGCCTCTCAAAAAAATATAATTAGAGACTTTATTAATATAGACATAGATAAATTAGAAACCACTGATCAAAAACTAGAGACTATTGACTCGTTAGTTAACTTTGCTGTTAATGAATCAACTGGGGGTATGCAATCTATTGTAGCTAAGTACAATGGAATTGTAGAAGCCCAAAGATTAAAACAAGAAGGGATTTCAGCAAAGCCTTTTAAATTTATTGGTAGTAAATTTTTAGGAAACATGTGGCTTAAATGGCTAGCAACCACCCCTAATGTTTTTGATTTAATTTTTAAATCACAAAGCAAAGCTAGAAATGTTATGCGGGCTATGGGTTTTACACAACTAACAAACCAAGCGGCTATAGCTAACAGATTAACTAATGAAAAAATTACGGAATATGTAAATAAATATAAAAACAAAAAAGCAAATGGTGAGGATTATTTTAATGAACAAAACGGAATAAATAGAGGACTAATTGCTTTTATGAGAAGAACAGTTGACGGGACACCCCAAGAGCAGAAAGCTGAATTTGAAAGAAGAAAACAATTAGTTGAAGAAACAATTAAAGAACTAAACAATTCAACAAACAAAGAATTTAACAATCAAGGAAAGTTATATGAGATAGCGTATAAAAAACTTTTGTTGAACTCTGAGACTATAGAAGCTATAGAGTCAAAGGCAGACGCACTTAATCTAGAAGGCGTGGAAACTGTTACTGAAACTTGGAGACTACTACGACCTGATTTACAAGAGACAGGTTTGAATGTATATAACATATCTTTAGGCGAGGATATTAATTACACTCCCGATAATTTGACAGTTATTGAAGAAACCAAACAAGAGGAATTAGATTTTAACAAACCATTTTTTGATCCTAGTAATACTGAATATGTTTATTCTAAAGAAACTGGGCGATTGATTCCAAGCACACGGCCAACTTCCTTAAAAGGTAAAGATAAGACTCGTATTGTAAATTTAAATTTTGATACTTTTTATAATCGAACCCTTAGAGATGCTTATATGGATATAAACGTAGCTCCTACAATTCAACAAATAAATGGGTTCAGAAACTCCAAATTTTTTAACGACATCTTCCCAGACCAAAGGACTAGGCAGATAGCCAATGACGCTATCAACGAATATGTAGCCTCTAAAAGAGGTAAATTAAATGTAAAAGGAGAGGAAGTAACAGCAACTAACAGACTAAATAAAATCGCCTCTATAGGTGTAGCTAGAGCTTTGGCTGGTGTTACACAACCTATAAAACAACTTTCACCTTTTATGACCACCATTACTAACGCGGGTGTAGCTAATACCTTAGCTGGTGTAAGGTTATTGTCAGACCCAAATGTAAGAGAGTCCTTGAATAAACTTGGAGCTGGAATAAATTTAAGAGGTATAGAGTCGACGGCTTCTATTCAAGAAAACAGTAGTTTAATAAACAAGCTATCTCAATCTAAAGGTTTTAATTTGGGAGCTGTGGGAAAATTAAGTGATTTTGCTCTGAGAAAACTTCTAGTAAACCCTGATGTATTCACAGCTAGAGCTTCTTTTCTAGGATATTATTTGCAAAGTTTAGAAAATCAAGGGGTAGATATAAATTCATTAGATTGGAAAAATCATGATTGGAATAATGAGGCTGTGAATTTTGCACAAAACCAAGTAGATAGGCAACAAAATGTGTCTGACCCAGACCTTCAAGGTCAGCTCTTTAGAAGCAAGGACTTTTTAACACAGTTTGGCAGAAAAGTTTTATTTCCTTTTGCAAATTTTCTCATTAATCAAAAAACCAGAATGTATGCAGACATAACTACTTTACGAAACAATCCTTTGCCTGAAGAAAGAAGAGCCGCTTTTAAATCCCTAGCTGGATTAGGTTTGGAATCGGCTTATTTTAATTTTTTAAGCTATATTATAGCTCAAGGAATAGTGGCAATGTCCTATGAATTTATGGACGAAGAGCAGAGCGAAGAAGACAAAGAGCAGACAGATAAGTTTTATACAGATTTATATATGGGAAATTTTGTAGCAGACATTATTGACCCTATTCCCGATGCGGAAAAAATAACAAAAAAAATAATCAATTCTTTTTTAGAATCCGTAAGTAAAAGTGATGATCCAACTAAGTTTTTTGTTAGAGAAAAAGAAGGTTTGTTAGATCAACTAGGGGCTTTAGGTATAGGAGGTAAAGCCCTGATGGATACCTATGAGTTATTGCTTCCTGGGCTTACTGGTGAAAAAATCACAGAGTACCGGGGTAAAAAATCTGTTAAAAAATTAACTAAAAAAGAACAAGATATATATTTTAATAGTGGTTTAACATATTTAGCTTACACTGCGGGTTTGTTACCCGCTGAAACAGGTAGACTTATTAGGTCCAACATAAGAATTTTAAATAAATCCCCACAAACAATAAACAAAACATTATTAAAGAAAGTAAACCCTGAGTTATATGATCAGCTTTATGGTCCTGGTTCAGCTAGCTATAGATTAAGAGAGCTTAAAAAAAGCCTTAAAAAATAAACTTAAAAAAAGAATATATAATTAAAGCGTTGAGTATAATTACTAAAGCAAACTCTACCTTTGGGTTTTTAAAATCTAACATATCTAAATTGTTTTTTATTATTATATTTAACTTCTAAATCATCAAGCTTTGTTGACCACACTAATTCTCCGCTTATTTCATAAGGCTTACCGTAAATTATACCGTCACCACACGACCATAGTACCACTGGGTTTAATCGTTTGTCTATTAGTTTTAATAATTTTCTTGCTGATAAAGTTAAAGGAAATGAATGTGCTATGGTGGTTTCAAGTACTTTCACTTCTATATACGACGTAATATTGCCTTTGTCATCAAACAATTTGTAGTCAACATCATTCGCTCCTAGCTTTTTAAACGTCCCCCCTTTTAAATCAACGTAGCTAGAGATAGCAAACTTTTCTCTTCTAATGTCTTGATTTTCTTGGAACATTATAAATCCATCATACAATTAAAACCGGTGTGGCCTCCTAATACCACTCCTACCCCAAGGGCTTGTCGTTTAAAGTTTTTTGCGTATGCTGTAGCATAACTTTTAATATCGATACCACAGCCCGTCTGCATGCCGAACACTCTAAATCGTTTTCCAACAAACCATTTCACATACGCCTCGGTGTGGGTATGACCGCATACACTACTCATCATATTGTTCTTAGCTTTCATTTGAGCTTGCCCTCCTTCGCCGTGCTCATAAAGGACATCATCATATACTATGTTCTCAACCCAGTTCCAACCAGGAGTTCCAAGTATGTCATTGTAGGAACGCAACCATTTCTGTGGCACTCCAGCAGAGAATACTTTTCGTGAAGCCATTCGGTCATGGTTTCCGATGCAGACATCTGCTTTGGGAAAAGCTTCATTCCAAAAAGATATTTTCTTAATGGCAAGACTGAGCTCATCCCCCGGCGACATACCGTCAGGATCTGACTCATGGTAATTCCAGCCGTGCGAATCGATGATGTCTCCAATGTAGATTACTTGGTTTAGTAAGTGCTTGGCATATATCTCTTTACAAAAGTCTAAATACTCAGGGTGGGTAAAAGGTTCATGCAAATCTCCTATCACTAAAATACGCCGTTCGGGAGTGTTAAGGTTTTCATAAGCCAACCTTTTGTTGCCTTTTAGTCTAGGTCTAAAGTCTTTATAATTCATCTTTGATTGATTCATTTATAGACTTAAGTTTTTTAATCAGATCGTTTACCTCATCAGGTAAATCGCTGTAATCTTTGTCCATTAAATGCTCGTAAATATTGGCAAGGGATCCATGTAGGTCATCCATTATAAAATTAATATTTTGGACGCGCTTTCGTTCTAGAGGAGCTATGTTCATAAAAGATTATTGTGCTATTAATAGTCTTTCCCCTAGCTTCTTGTCAATTTTTTTAATACCATTATAGATCCGACTAGATGTTTTGTAAGCTTCATTCCATTCTCGTTTTGAAGAGTCAGTACCCAGGTTAGGATACTGTTCAGCTTCCATTTGTAGAAGC
>Ga0209232_1001168_pt1 | contig 14593 bp, 14 predicted proteins | sample ETNvirenome_2_60_FD_184066 | JGI IMG/M metagenome (GOLD analysis project Ga0209232, IMG submission 184066) | Marine viral communities from the Pacific Ocean - ETNP_2_60 (SPAdes) (version 2) | ecosystem: Environmental > Aquatic > Marine > Oceanic | place: Pacific Ocean | collected 2013-06-22
TTGTGCGTAGGTGTAAGTCTGAGTTTTTAGTGGCAAGCCTTGTAATAATGACTGCATATATTGAACCTGTTTATACGGAAAATCACGCTCTTCTCTAAACTGCGCATAATCTGCGGCTACGCCTTCACCTTCAATAGCACGCTCTTGAGCGCCCAGAGTAGCTTGTTTCTGTAGCGCAGCTAATCCATACGTATTTGCTGCTGTTTGTGCGTCTTGTTGTCTACCCTGTTCTACGTTAAACTGCGCAGTTGCTTTATCAAAAGCGTCTCTGTAACCCGTGCCTGTAATACCCGCAAGATTCTGCAGTAAATTACGTTGGTTTTCGGCGTCCATAATGGCTTGACGTGACCCACCAAATGCACCTGCTTTTGTGAGCCTACCCGCAGCTCGCACGCGTTCGATATCAGCCTGACGACGTGCCTCATCAATCTGTGGTTGCAGTGCTTGTTGTAGATATGGGTTCATAAACTGACCGGCAACACCTGCATCAGTAAAACTGGCAGGGGTAAACGCACCCATCTGAGCTGTAGGCACGTTTAAGCCAGCTATGCCTTGAAATGCTGCTGTTTGACCTGCAGATGGGCCAGCTGTAAGAGGCCCGCCATAGCCTTGATACCCCATACCCGCCAGAGCTTGACCCCGACCAAGCATTTCAGTGACATATGGACCTACATAACTGGAAAGAGCAGACTCAGTCCCTATCTGTTGACCAACTAGAGGGTCTGCTGTGGCCACATCTGCCGTACCTGTACCCATTTGCGCTGCGGTGTTAGAGGGCTGATTAGTCGCCGCTCCTGCACTTTGTGGTTGTGTTGCCATAATTTATCTCCTACGCAGGCAAAAATTCTTCGGGATCGATTTCTTTGCCTTGCTTTGTGCTACCGGTGCGTGCTTTGCGCACCCTTGCCATCATTTTTTCTAATACTTTAGCACCAGCCTCGGAGTTGCCGTTGCCAAGATGACTAACAACGTCTGCTGGGATTACAAATTCACCGTCACTAAGAGCCGCAGGCTGCTCACCCTCTATACTTGCATCTATTCTGTCAGCCATACCATCGGTATCACCGTCCAAATATTGTGGTTTTTTAAGTTCTGCTATACCGCCTTCTTGCAAACCTATTTTATCTAAAACACCACTACCAAATTCTTTTAATCTATCTACTTGCTCTCCTATTGCACCGGTAATATCACTACCCGAAATACCTTCACTAGAACAACCTAGAAACACGTTACCTTGATACAACCCTGTTCCGCTAGGGCAGCTAGGCATCTTAACCTTTCTTATGGGTTTATTTGATCTAATGTTGGCCACCTTTTGCATCGGTGAGTCTGATGATTCCGGTGCATCTACTTTACGTCCAGCAGTAAACTGAGCTATGCCACCTTGTGCAAATCCTGTTATGGCACCGCCCAGTAATGCTGCTTGTGCAGCGGGGCTTAACTGATTGAATGATTGTGCAGCGGCGGGATTATTAGATGTAACAACGCCAGAACCCTGTAAATTACCACCCCCAGTCATGGTGCCACCTCTGTTGCCAAGCGCGGAGGCTAATTGTTGGGCATTTACTGAAGCTGTAGCAGGAGTGGCAGCGGGGGCAGCTGGGGCAGCTGGGGCGGCGGGAGCTTGTTGGGCAGCAGCTTGTCTTGCGGCAAGAACGTCCGGCATTGGCACACCAGCTCTATTTCTTGATGCTATATTCGCCCTGTTTAGTGCTTCTAGCCCAGCTGCCTGACCCGACAAGTCACCACCTGAAAAGCTAACATCAGTAAAGTATCTTTGCCCACCGCTACCCGGACGGCGTTCTGGGTCATACGTGTTAGGAACTTGCATACGTGTGGCTGTGTATGTAGGAATCTTACCCTGGTATCCTTGTGGCTGTTGTTGTGGTCCAAATCCAAAAGGATCAAACCCGAACATACTACCCACTTGTTGTACAGCTCCCGCTGCTTGTGTGCCTGCACCAATTATTTTTTGAAAATCAAAATCACCACTAGAATCTCTAAACGGGCTTGTAATCCTGTCAAAAATACTTGTGCTAGAGCGTTGTGTGCCAGCCCCCGGACTAAATTTACCTAATGAACTATCGTCAAATGAAGGACCGTAAGGAAAAGTCATCATCTATCTCCTATGAGCCGTAACAGCTCTTCGTTTGCGCTACCCTGTGTGTACGGGCCTCTGTAAAACGCCTCTTGCATTGGGTCTCGAAAAATACTTTGAAAGTCGTAAGCAGGTCCGATTTTGGCAGCATCGTCCGGCACACTAACCGTAACTGGAGTAAATGCCGCTTGCATCATACTCTGCTGTTGCTGCTGTCCACCTTCACCCTCGCCTTCGCCTTCACCTTCACCCTCGCCTTCACCCCCGCCTTCACCTTGACCCTGACCGGCGAGTACACCAGCGCCTATGCCAGCACCTATTATAGACCCTATTGCAGTGCCAATTACGGGGTCTCCAGTTGCAGGATCAACAGGGGTTACAACCTGTTGGTCTACCGGAATATAATCAAACACGTTAATAGGCACCTCATTTTGCACATTCTGCGGTATAGTGTCAACTTGTGGCGTGCTTTGTAATTCCGTTGCAACGGCTGTTTGTGCAACTATATCTGCAATAAAATCTGTGTCTACATCAGTTACCTGATCGGGAGTTTTACCGATAATATTTGCTATAACTTCGTTAGCAGTGGAAGGTTCTGTTGTGGGTTGTTCACCTATTATATCAGAATCTGCATCAAATCCGGCTTGTTGTTCTTGTATAAATTCAGCTGGATCTTGACCTATCTCTTCAAAAAACTCTAAATCGTCCTGTGTAAGATCCGAAAGTTCCGGTCTGGGTGGCAGATCAGCAGGATCTACTTTACCCGTGCTAACAGGGTCTGGTGCAGGATCTGGTGCAGGCTCTGGCGGGCTATAATAATCTTTAGCGATATTAAATACTTTATCTTTGTCTGCTTGTGACAGATCACCGTAGTTTATGACCCCTGATTCGTTTGGAGTGACACCGGATTTAGAAAGAATATCGCCAATCTGATCTTGTAAATCAGACTGAAACATTGCATCGCCAGCTATTTTATCCTTGAACAAGGATTCTAGGGACTCAGAACCTTCAGTAATGCTTTTTACTTGTTTTAAATCTCCGCCTTCGTAACTGGCTATTTCCTCTTGCAGGAACTCTCTTTGAGCCTGCGTCAGATCTTCAGTTTTCAGACCGGATGACTCAACTATGTTTTTAAAAGACTCGTCTGCAGCTGCCGTATACTGTTGATTATATTGAGTTTGATTAACAGGTAGATCTTCTAACCTGCCCTCTTTTAAAAAATGTCTCCTAGCAGCTGAGTCAGTTACGTCTCCAAGCTTATTAAGCTGCTTATACTCCTCCACGTTAAACTGATTACCTGTTAACGTATTTACAAACCTATCTTCTATCTGATTGTTTATTTCAGTTACATTTACACCCAAAGCATCGCTTTTAGCCGTTAAATCACCTTTTAACTCCTGATACTCGTTAGAAGCTGTCTGTATTTTTTCAAGGTCACTTTCCAGCTCTGTTCTTAGTTTGCTGGCAGGTGCGTCTTCTGCAAAATTTTCGTCATAATATGACTGTGCGTCTTTTACAGATTCATTATATTCACGCACTTTTGCATTGTAATTGTCTACAGCAGTCTTGTAAGCACCTTGTTCAGTGATCCCCTGCATATCTTCACGGAGCTTATCTACTTCAGCTTTTAGTTCGTTCTGTGTATTTATTTTACCGTCTAGAGTATCTGCATATTCGTTATATTGACCTGCTTTTTCCTGATATGCAGAGTTCATCTGATCTATTTCATCAGCTTTGGCCTCGGCACTTTGATAGCTATCACTAACTTCCTGCACACTATCTTTAAGTTCTTCAGGTAATTCTTCGTAAAACTGAACATCCTGCTCTGTACCCATTAATTCTGGTGGTGGATCGTCATCACCAAAAACATCTTCTTTAATTCTGGTTATGGCCTGTTGTGCAGCAACTTGTGCGGCTACATTTGTAGCACCGGCTGTTAAAATTTCTCCAGCTGTGGCCTCTGCACCCGGTGCAAGCTCTCCACCTATTTGTTGTGCAACGTATGCTCGGGCAGATGCTTCAAGAACATCTCCAATATCACCTCCCTGCATAGCCGTGTCCGCCCCAGCTACCAAAGGTAAAGCCCACGCCTGCCCTGACGCTGCTGCTGCTATATATGCAATTTGCCTTATTGGGTCTTCTTCAATCTTTTTATATGCATCTTCAAGAGGTTCAACGATTGCATCATCAATCGTTTCAACAGCCCATTCGCCCACATCTTCAACGGTATCACCTATCCATTTAATAGGCTTGCTAACAGCTTTTGTTACTTTTTTAGCTGTTTTCTTAACTGTTCGAACTACTGCACTCATGCAACTAAACCTTCTAAAGGCTCTTTGCCTATTCTGGTGAATACACCGTAATCATCACTGTCTTCATACTGACCCAAATACAATTTAGTGTCTGTATCTACTAATTTTCTCTGCACTATGCGAACTAGCGGCACTAACTCATCGCCAGTAAAAGTAGCGTTCCAGTGAGTTATGCCTTTGTTCTGCAAATACGCATAATATTTGACCATGTTATTCGCATAGTTTCTGGCGGTGTCCACGTTTAAAGGACGCCCCACCATTTTAGTCTTGTTTTTACCCTCACCCACATGCCCGACAAACACAGTATTTCCTATCTGGGTAACATCTGCAGAGGGCATAGATGCTTCACTAGTAAATTTAAGCAAGTCTTCTTGCAACGAATTTTCACCGCGTTGTTCATCTATAGCCATCGTTATGACTTCGTGCGTCTCTAACTGCTGCTTGTTGCTGTCTATTACCTGCACTAGCTTATCTCCAGTATGCTTGCAACAACATGTAGACTATTTGCTGTGGCCGCAGTAACTTTTAATATTTCACCAGTTTGTACCACAAGAGGAGCTGTCAATAGTTCTACTGTATTGTTTGCACTAACAGCTTTAGTTTTAAATAGGCTAAATGTGGCAGGAGATGACTCTGCATCAGTTATTGTTACCGTTATAGTATCCGCGTTACCAGAGTCCTCTGACACAAGTATAGACTTCACTATTCCTGTGGTTAACGAAGGAGCAGTATACAACGTGGTAGCGCTGGTGGTGGTCAGATCTTTTTTAGCATTTACATATACGTTTGCCATTATCCCAAAAACCACGCTGCCGCTTCAGGTTCATCCGTTGCATTTGCATTTCTTATGGCTGTATCCAACTGACTAAAATACAGCCGAAGCACGTTATTAAACTGCTCAAATTGTTGTTGATTATACTCCACAGGCGCATAAGGCAGGGCAGGAGCGCGAAACGGTATGTCATATCTGGTAGTGTTTATACCACGAGTCGGCATTATCGCCTCCCATCAGGACGCATATCAAGTCTTGGTGCGCCCAACTGCCAAGTAACACCCTCTGCGGAAGACTCTATTCTCATGGATAATTGTCTACCTCGAACTCTTACGTTTATTTGATCTGTAAACACTTCAACAGGTGATGAAGCAGTTCTAGTGACCGTGGCGTTGTTGACCCCACCCAAAGAAGGGGTAGAGTGTATACCAGAGCCAGAATTACGTAGCGGTTTTAATGTCATGGTGACGACCGGACTAGTTGCTGTAGAACCATCAAAACTTACATCAGGTATTATTCTGTTTACGTGCATAAATTTGTGACCATCATCAAGGTCAAATTCAGATGATTCCACGTATGCAGTTATGGCAGCGGTGCTTGACCCTTGATTGTCATCAATACCACTCTCATGGTCCACCAAATTGTTGTCGTAAGTTGCTGCTAACGGGTTGTCACGTAATCCAGAATCAAGCCAAGCAGTTCTAGCCAAAGTTCCATAATACCATATGTCCTCTAGATAATTGTATATAACGTATCTGTCTATGTTTGTTGCACTTGATGAGCAGTAGAACCACCAGACTTCATGGAACGACTCGTTAGTGCCTGAAAACACTTGTGAATACTGCTCTGTATTAAAATCATTAAACACATATCTACGGACATCACACTTTAGTGGTGAGGTGCGACCATCGTATTTATAAAACTTGTCTTTACCCATCCAGTAAGCCACACCGTTTGCATATCCCACGGCATTTTGAGATGAGATAGATATGTTCTCTCCAACGACGTTAGCTGTCCACACAGCAGGTGCGCCAACATACTGTAATGAATATAAAGAAGAGTCAGTAAATACTAGAACCTCTTGACGTGCCTGAGATGCAGCCACAATCTCTGTGCCTCTTGATAACCGCAGACTTCCAGCTTGATTTGTAGCTGACGGGGTCCAATTTTCTGCATTTTCTTGGTCAGACCATCTTAAAAGCGTGGGATCTAACGTGGTGCTACCTATCTCGTTTGTGCCAAAACAAAATACAAATCTGCTTATGTCAGACACTAATATCAAATTTTGCACCACAGGCACATCAGATGCGCCAGCACGACTAGACACTAATACTGCACGAGTCTCCACACCATTTGTTGCATCCCAATAGAATAATTCACCACCTCTGTGTCCTAATATAAGATCCTCACCAAAATTTGACTGCGACCAGAAGCGAACTTCCGTAGTAGAAGACACACCAAAACCCCAAGAACCCTGCCCCCAAGTGCCAGCGCCCCAACCTGTGATCGGTGTGGAAAAAGCATTTCCCACGTTTATCTGATAAGCTGCAGATACTGAAGCACCACCTCCAGTAGCACTGGATGAAGCCGCAGAGTCAGCCGTTATAGTGTATGTGTTTGCAGCCGAAACAGCTGTAAGGCTAACATTAAACTCACCATTTAGATCCAGACCGCCCACAGTCGATACGTTACTAAATGTAACATAATCACCATTCTTATACCCACCGTTGGCATCAGTGACAGTAACCACTGCAGAACCCGCAGTCGTGGTAAAAGGATTTGAAAGAGTTACAGTGCTGCGCAGGGGTGTTATATCGTTATAATTACCAACGTTTTCTATATAAAATTTAAGATGTGTGCCTACACCTATCAGGTTTTGATCTCCAAGAGTCACCCAGTTGTGCAGTGATCTGGCTACACCTTCAAAAGTAGTTTCGGATATGCGCAGCCAACCGCCTATCTTCTCTGGTAAACCTTGTCTAAACCTTATTTTATCTCCATCATAGTACCCGCCCTCAGTAGAATAGCGAGTTCCTTCTCGGTTTATACCGGGCTTTAACGATACTTTTTGCAGTGGCATGGCTTAATCCTCCGCTAACGCCCTCATTCTGTCTACTAACCTTCTAGCACGATTAGGCACTTGAGTATACCATCTGGAATCAACCATCTCATCTGCTGCGACACTCCAGTCTCTAGCGTCCACACCAGCCTTCATGCCTTTAAACTTGCTAAGTCTGGGTCTGCCCATATTGAACATCATGTTGCAAATAATATGCTGTGCTTCCTCTGGCAAGTCATCAAAATCTGAATATAATACTTTGCACTCATCAATAGTCACGGCCATATCTAGAGCAAAAAGATTCTGTACACGATCCTGTTCAACAACTGTACCTACAGGTTTACCGTGTTCCTCGTCATTTTCAGTAATTAAGTGGCCTATGCCACATGTTGGCAAACCAAGGTGGTCCAAATAGATCTCGTATTTGCACCCCTCGTCCTCGGCGATTTCTTCGCGCAATTTATCCTTATTCATTTCTTAAATCCTTTTATTCCGCGTATTCCGAAGCTTGCACCGATTGAGGCGTACATCGCCCACTGGAACCACTCTGGTGTACGAGAAAGAGCCGCAAAGCCCTCTTCGACATACGGTTGTGTAAACGGAATGAAGCACATGGCAATTATGACAATAAACAAAATTGTCCACGCCTCGTCCTTCCAACTGTTGTCAGAAGACTGTGCCATTATTTTTTCCCAGCCAGCTTCGTGAGTGGCTGCAACTTTCATAACTTCAGCTTCGGCCTCGGCTTTTGCTTGTGCAACTCTGCCTTTGGCCTTTGTTTGCTCTATCTTCGACTCCATGAAGGAACCAGCTAGATTAGCTATAGGTCCGATAAGTGCTTGTATCATCTTGATAAAACTCCTTTTGGAAGTGGCTTACAACTCCAACCAACAGCCTTATAACCTCTCATGTGGGTATGCACGCGCTCTGCCAAAACAAATGCGTGACTCACACAAGCTTTCTCTGTATCGTGCCACTTCTGTGCTTCAAGGAATGTGCATTGCTCACGTTGCACTGCGCTAGTGCCGATCAAGCAAGCTATGACTATCGCTTGATACATCACCCCCCTCTCCTGCTTCTTTTCTTTGTATTCATTATGTTTTTAAGAGTTTTGGCTTGTTTAGCATGTGTTTTAGAAGCTTTACTAAGACCTTTAACAACCTTTTTTAGTTGTCTTCTACCTCTACCAGTAACCATTGTTAATCACTCCTATTTCTTATTCATCCATGCTGTTGTACCCATGTACGCACCGACTATGCCTGCGCCGCTCAAAAAGATGAGGTCTGTGACGGCCCCCAATCCTTCTAGCTTTTCTGCCGAACACCATGGAGATGCCAAGAATACCGCATAGCAGCCCATGAATATCAGAGTGTACCTTGCCATACGTAATTGAGCTAAATTTTTGCGTAGTTCTGTTTCTGTTTTCTTGATTTCTTTAACGTGTGATAACTCCTCATCAGATACTACACCATCACCATCTTCATCGTATTCTGAATATACGCTATCTTTCTGTAACTTCTTTTGAGTCATAGCACGATCTCTTCTGCGCTGCTCTGAGCTACAGTCGCAAACAAGAAAATAAACAAGGCTACCGCAATCGCGATAATACCGGCGACGAGTATCGTTGTTTTAATCGTTTCTTCAATCTCCTTGGCCCTTCTCGCAGCCTCTCTACGCGCCGCCCTCTGCGCCTCTTTTTGCTCCCTAAGTTTCTGATTATGATGGTTGACAATCTCGTTCCATGTATCTGGCCCAAACCGCAGGTTAATCATAGTTTTGATTTCTTGCATTTGCTCCTGTAATTTTTTAGCTTCAAGAACTGCATCAATACTGCTTTGAAACTTAATGTCACCAACGCCAGCTTGTTTGTTACGCTCTTCGTTGAGCTTCTTTTGACAATCGAAGAGTGTGCCGATTTGTGATGAAATATCAGCAACAGATTGAACATCATTAATCCTCGCCTTTATAAAAGCGATGGCATTTGATGCAGCTGCTACAGCAGCGACGGCTGTTGCTATTGGTTCCATTAGATCTCATCAGGCCAGTCGTTGATTTTAGCAATCGTTTTTACACTACCGTCTGAATTCATTTCATTTTCAAACAACGCCATAAACGCCGCTAAATCAGACGCACCGTTCAAAGCAGTCTCTATCTCTCCGCATTTAGTGCGAACCGCATCTCTATATGTAGTAACTGAACTAGGTATGGCTGTGGACTTCTCCGCGTTACGAACTATGTACCAGTCATGCACTGCAAGCTTGTCGTTTGCCGTGCGCTTTGTCTGTGCAACCCATGTGGTTTTTAGTCCGGGTGTTACGATTTGATTACCGTCTGTATCTAGCAGGGGATCGCCATCGTCATCAACCTCGTTAATGTCTGTGAGACTGCGAGGAATCAGAGTGCCATCAGTCTGTCTACCCCAGTAAAACCTATTGTCATATGGAGCTTCTGATGCTGTCGGGTCTTCCCATGTGATACCTATAGTTTTCTTTTCATCTGCACTGTAGCGCATCCAGACTTTAGGATATTGAGTGCCATCTGTGCCAGTGAATTCACGACCCTCTTTAAGCACTGATCCGTTATATTTCCACGGCATTTTTATCTCCTATCTAGCATTGGCAAATTTAAATGGGGCTTCGGCAAAGGCAATGTAGATTATTGTGCCGCCAGATGCGTTCAAATCACCGTTATCTTCTCTAATCTTAATTCCATTAGACACAAAATCCACGTCATTTACTGATGTGCCTGTTTCCTCTGCATTTGATAGATTTGCATCTATAGAGTTTACTATCTCATTAAACGGGCCTCTTTTATTGTCAAATATTGTCCAATTTGAAGCGGCAGAACTTCTTCTAACAAGAAACCAAGCTGGCCTAAATCCTGTGTGAATGAATGGCCCCGTTGTGCTTCCATTTCCGACAAAGCTGCCGACCTTTAAATAACCGGGAACCGAATGGAAACAATACATTATATGTTCGCTTCCTGAATTTACACTATCAGCAGTTCCAAGGCTGACTAATGTGCTTGTTGGTGCAGTATCATACCAGACAGTCTGTGCATCAAGAACTGATGTAGTTGTAGACAAATCCAAGTAATCAGTCCATGGATCACTTGCAACTCCAATGTGACCGACAGGCCACGATGGGCCTGTGATCGCTTCGGAGCGATTTTTTATTATTATTAACTCTGGCGCACTGCTTAAACCATGAGGAACTTTAGCAGATGTGGCATCGTTGCCTTGATAAAGAACTATTGAAAATCCAGCAACTCTATTTGCGCTTATTTTTTCTGGGTAAATTGTCGTGCCTGAATCGGGTGTGAAAGATGTAGACGAGCCATCAATAAAAACAGACCCACTTGTCATCGCGCCTGATGTTTCTGTGTTTGTTGCTGTAGGCGCACCGCCAGCTTTCCAACCCCAAGCTACATAGGTTGCGCTGCTTGCGTTGTACTCGTGAGATGCGGTGAATATTCTTAATTCTGTGGTGCCGTTATTAGACGCCCCACCCAAACCATCTGTTCCAAAACCAGAACCAGAAACTTCTGCATCCGCGTTATTAGACTCAAGTTTTTTGTTTGAACCGCGCACTGTATCATGTAAAGCGTGATCCTGAGTGCTACTTCTTTGCTTTATCCAAACCCAATCAGGGACGAGTGAGTCATAGGCAATGTCTGTCCTTTTAGATGAATTACCATTACCAGTGTATAAAACTGTGTCAAAGTGTTCATTAGCTTGACTGCTTTGTCCGGGGCCGATTGTTGAATCGGTCAAATTGCTAGAACAAAGAGCAACATAGCCTGTCGGTGGCGCATATTCAAAAGTACCAATACTTTCGCCATCACTTTGTGCGCTGGATACGTTTTGACTATCTTGTCCAAAGTTTACAAATATAGATGATACGCTTGTATTGCCACCAATAACTACAAACAAATCTTCTGCTGGAACATTATCTATGGTTGCTACTGGGTCTGAATTTGCGCTTGGGTCGCCAACATTTCCTGTTGAACCGTTATTGGAAGCAATCGTTTTAAAATATGAACCGTTTTTAGAAAACCAAACATTACCATTTGAACCATCAACAGCCATGCCCAGAATATCACCCGCTTGAAGCGGATTAGTGCCACCGCCTAAACCACCTAACCCACTACTGCTAGAATATTGAAATTGTGTACCGTTTTTGAATACTGCACGATTGTACAATATCACCGCACTTGCACCACCCACATTTGTGCTTGATGTGCCGCTTTCTAAACCGCTTTGTGTGGCGAATCCAGCGTACCAGTTACTACCAACTCCATCGGTACACACAACCTCTACGTAAATCTTTTTATCTTTTGGTATGGCAAATGTTGATACTGCACCGTAATTATTTGCGTTTGAGTTAAAACCAGCGGTATCTACTTTTAAGTTGCCGTCCGACAAAGTAGCTTTTAATGCTGAATGATATATAGGATTCATTGTAGCAAAGTTATTAGTCGGGCTGTCTGGCACGACATCAGGGGTAAATACATTGGTTGGGGTAAAATTATTTAAGTTGCCAGAGTTGTCTTTATAGAAAGCGGAGTCCCTAGTATCAGCAAACGCCATAAAAATATATTCACCACTTGATGCGTTCATGTTGTCAAAAGATGTTTTTAATGTAAATCCATCACTATCAAAATCTATGTCTACTGTCGCATCAGAATTTTCCGCGTCACCGTTATCCCACTCAAGCCGTTTATCTATTGGGTTGCTTGGGAATCTTACACTGTCAAACACATGCCAGCCACCACTAGAGTCTGTGCGTTTTACCATTACAAACACAGGTCTAAACCCTAAACCTGTAACTGCTTTCCCACTAGATCCTGACCCAGTGTACGAACCAAATTTTGAATAGCCAGAAACAGAGTGCCAACAGTAGGCTATTATATCGTCAGATGAACCGTTTGAGTTACCGTTTGTTCCAACAGAAAAAACAGATGAAGTAGGCGCTGTGTCATTCCAAACACTTGCGCCATCTGCGGCTGCATTTGTAAGATTTAAATTAATATAATCTGTTTCTGCGTCTGAAGCGATATTCGCGTGATACACCATCCAATTACCAGAATCATCCCTATTTTTAGTAATTATCATTTCTGGCGCACTAGACAAGCCGTGAGCAATAGTTCCGTTAGAACCTGTGCCAGTATAAGACACAATACTAAAACCTTTTGTCGTATTAGCTGTCAATTTAGTTGCTGGTATTGTACCAGCTAATGCAGAACCAAGATTAGACCCATCTATTTTAACCGATCCTGATGTTGGAGTGGCTCCTGCACCTGCACTGTTAGTTGCTGTAGGCGCACCGCCAGCTTCCCAACACCAAGCGACGTGACTATCTTGATAATAGTTATAGCTGCGATTTGATGCGTCTGCACCAAGAGTAAACCCATCAGAATTAAAACTTGTTAAAGCATCTGTTTGTGATGATTCGACATTAGTTGCGGCGGGGCGTAATTGTGCATTTACGCCACGAACACTATCTGTTATTGAGCCTTCTTGTGTTCCATCTCTGCGTTTCACCCACACTAAATCTGGAGTAAAGCCAACACCTTGAACTTTAGTGTCAGCTACTCTTGTGCCTTCATATAAGACAGGTGTAAATCCTTCAGATGTCTTATCGTGTGCAAACGGCAAATAAAAACCATTATCACCATAACTTCCTGAATATGCCTTTGGAATCCACACCCCATCTTTCGTCTCGCCGAAATAACTAGCGTCATAGGCTTGACCATCAATGTAATGAAACTCTGTAAGATATCCGTCAAATGCATATGTTGAACTACTATCGCTAATTTCAAAACTGGTGCGGCTGTCATATCCAAGCAAATCCCAGCTTCTATTAGAAGCAAGAGAACCGACAGTCACAGTTTGCGGCGTTTCTTCACCATTAATATAGAATTTTATTGTGCCAGCAGTGCCGCTTATAGAAACAACACAGTGATACCAAGCTGACGGGTCACGCAATAAATGGTCGGATAGAACAATTACCTGTGTATTAGATGAATCAAAACTATTTACTGCTAACTGACCAGAGCGCAATTGTATACCGCCAAATCCACCTGCTTCAAAATAAATAATTTCTTGTGATTTACTTGGAACATTACCTAATTTCATCCACCACGAAAAAGTACCTAAAGCTGTGCTCGTGCCAGAATCACCATAAGTTATTGTTAGATTGGGGCCATCATCATCATTAAAACGCAAAGATTGGTCAAGGGTGTGACTATAAAACGAACCCAGCGCACCACCCGGCGCACCTGCCCCACCTAGTCCACCATGATTACCTTTAATCAAACTCATTAAGTCAAGGCTCCTGATGCTGACACAGCTATCGTATTGTTACCTGATGCTGCGCTAACAAAATAGGCTAAATGATATGTACCAGCTGTTGCTAATGCCGTTAAAGCCGTAGCATTTATTGCCACATCAGCGTGAGCTGATACTGTATGACCACCAGAGTTTATCAACAAAATATTGCCAGACTGTCCAGCCTCTGCATTTGTGAATGTCAGCGTAAAATTACCGCTAGGTGTGCATTGAAAATCGTTGCCAACAGAAAGATCAAAACTACCGTCATTGTCTGTGGTTACGTGACCAAACGCTCTACCATCCACTTCAACATCATCATTCATCTTAAATATGGTTGTGCCAGTCGCTATTGATGCCACTGTAGCATCAGCATCATTTTTAATTGTTACGTCTGTGCTTGAACCCTGACCTGTTAAGATAAGACCTTCAGCAGATGTAAATCCTATGGCTGCATTATCACCTGCTGCTGTATCACCATCAGGCTCAAAGGTAGCTGCCGTGGCTACCCCTACAATATTCACATTTGTTGTGCCTGTTGGAATACCTATAACTTCAGCATCAGCATCGTTTTTAATAGTGACATCGTTAGAACTACCTTGACCTGTAAGGATAAGACCTTCAGCAGAAGTAAATCCAACAGCGGCAGCGTCACCTGCAGAAGTATCACCATCTGGCTGGAAGTTCGCGGCTGCTACATCACCACTAAAGTCACCTGCTGTGCCATTAAGTTGTTGTGTGAGAGTCAGCTGTCCATCAGATGCAATGGTTATCGAATCAGCATCACTTGCAACGCCGATCGTACCACCATCTTTAATAACTAGATCATCTGCAATAGTTAGCAAACCAGTAGAACTTAACGACATGGTTTCTGCTGCCGCTGCAGATGCTGCTGTTTTAAAAGATAACTTAGTTGCATTATTAGATGCACTAAAGTCACCCTCGGATACAGCCTCAATGCCTGCTGCTACCAATATTGCATCTGTCCCCGCACCCTCATCGGGGGCTATAAAGTTAATGACCC
>Ga0209232_1001169_pt1 | contig 14580 bp, 35 predicted proteins | sample ETNvirenome_2_60_FD_184066 | JGI IMG/M metagenome (GOLD analysis project Ga0209232, IMG submission 184066) | Marine viral communities from the Pacific Ocean - ETNP_2_60 (SPAdes) (version 2) | ecosystem: Environmental > Aquatic > Marine > Oceanic | place: Pacific Ocean | collected 2013-06-22
TCGGTACAATATGTTATGGAGACCCTATAGGAAGACACTCAGGAGCTTCCATATCAGCGGCTATACCACGAGAGAATGTATATGAGTTGGTTAGATTATTTGTACACGATGGATATGGTAGTAATATTGAGTCCTATCTAATAGGAGAGGGATTCAGTTGGTTAAAGAAGAATAGAAGTGATATAAAAGCTCTCATATCATACTCAGACCCACAACAAGGTCATGTTGGTACTATCTATCAGGCTACCAATTGGTTGTATCAAGGTAACAGAATAAGACCAAATGATAGCTGGTTATTCAAATGGGAAGAGGATGGTAAATGGCAACATGGTAGAACTATATTTCCATATTATGGAACAAATAATGTGGAGAAAATGAAAGATTTAGTTGAGAAAGATTTTTGGGTAAAGAAAGAGTTAAGAAAACATAGATATGTATATTTACTCGGTAGTAAGAGTGAGAAAAGAAAAGCTCTAAAGAACCTAAAACATCCACTATTACCCTATCCTAAAACAGCGGATATAGTGGAACCAGAAGTAATTAAAATTAAAGTAAGGAGTAAGTAATGGTAATAACAATTATAGGCTGGGTATGGTTAGGAATATTAGTTGGTGGGATAGCTGGATTTATGTTATGTAACTGGCTAACACAATCTAAAATGAATGAGTTAGAATCAGAAATAACACATCATATATTCGTAAGGGATTCTCTGAAGGAAGAGATAATGAGATTAGAGAGTCAACCAAAACCAAAGCCAAGAAAAAGAAGAAATATTTCAGCAAATAAAATAAAAGTTGGTTGATAAATCAATCTTTTATATATTTATTTATGATGTCAAAAAGTTACAAACTTGCAAGGTATTAACTTAAATGGAGATCGAGTAGTGAATCAACAAGACCGTAAGGAATTTGAGATTGTACATTTAAAGATAGATGAACTCAAAAGAGACATTTTAAAATTACAAGCAGATATGGAAAAGGCTCATCTTAGAACAGATGACTCTCTCAGTTTCATTAAGGAAAATCTATTCAATCCCAATGAGGGGCTTTGGGCAGAGACTAAACAGAACAGTCAGTTCAGAGAAGACGCCGGTCGATGGCGTGGAATGATAGGAGCTGGCTTTGTCGGGTTATTTTTCAAACAATTATACGATTTATTTGTATAAACTTTACATTTTTATTTCACAGAATACTATATATAATTAGAGGGTGTCAAAGGCGGGTGACACCGAAAACGCGTGTCGAATACGTGTGACACTTAATATCTTTGACACCAAAGGTAAAATCTCTAACGAGATTTCACCAGATAGTAGTACTTAGCGTAATACATAGCGCCATCCCATTGGAGAGAGCGCTCGGTAGGGAGATAGTTATGAAAAAGAAAGCCCGAGAGTTATTAGAGAAGTTAATGAAGCTTAAACCCACCCAATTGGAAGAAAGTCTAATGAGACAAAGAATTTTACTAGAGGAGTTCAGCGATGATTACTTTGGCAAAGGGAAGAATCCTGGGGTTGTTAGCGATACTAAGTCTTAGTTGTTGGAAGATTCCCCCAATCGACGAGTCGGATTACTTCCATTTAACGGACTATAGAGGGACTCTACATCTCTATAGAGCGGAAACCCTGGAGAGAAAAGATATTCGTTATTGTGCCCGTCACCACCAATGGGAAGATATCCGGAGAGTCTACTTAGAAGATGGGTGGAAAACAATAGTTCGAAGAAATAAAAAAGGTTAGAATTTCATTAGATGGCTTATATTTTTATTTCCTTAGACTATTTATTGGAAAAGTAAATATAGTAAATGTGTTTACTTTAATAGTCTTATAAATTAAAATAATAACTTGTTTTACTTAAAATAGTTTCAAGTTGGGAGAATAAAATGAGAGCCGTATTGTGTTTATTTCTAATGGGCTCGTTGGCAGCCCAAAACTTACACCATAGTTTGAGTCAACCACCACAAACAAAAACTCCTTTTGAACTCTACTATGAGGATATAGATGGATACAGACATTTGAATCTCAGGGGTAGTATATTGGTTCAGTTCCGGGTAGATAAAAACGGAAGAGTTATTCAACCCAAGATAATCGATACTTTTAATGATTATCTGAATGATACCATCATAGATAAAGTTTTAGCCATAGAGTTCGAACCAGCTCTACAGAACGGTCGACCTATTGAGGTGAATTATCAATTACCTATCCTGTTTAAATGAAATATATAGCGATATCGGTAGGTTTGATACTTGCCCTATCCTGTGAGGAAAAACTGATTGAGCCAGAGCCTGAACCCGAGATATACACAGAGAGTACATCTGTGTGTAGTTGTCATAATAGCGCCGTATCGATTTATAAGGCTTTACTCATAGAGGAGAGATTAGAATACAAAGAAGCATTTTGGCAACTCAGAGAAGAATGTTTCACTCAATGGGGTGTTTTGTTGTTCTACCCATCTGAGTGTAATGATCCTGATTACTTACGAATGTTAGCAGATTCACTTCGATTAGCCGGAATAGATATAAACTCACCATAGTTCAAAGGGGAGATAAACCGCTCCCCTTCAGTCTACCCATTCCAACCCACTTTTTGACACTCCTACCTACTTATTGTTATTAATAGTATCAGTTACACAGGAATATATAGCTCGTATGTCATCCTGACATACCTGTGTAAGCCCTTGAACTGATAGAAAAAAAGTGTCAAAATGACAGAAACGGAGGTTTTGATGGCTAAATTGAGCAAATCCAAGGTAGTTTGGGCGATAAATGAGACTCGTTCGATGAAACAAGCGGCTAAACTAAGTGGTGTAGCCTATAATACTTTTAAGAAATACGCTAAACTATATGAGGTATTTGCGCCTTCTGAGACTAAGGGTATACCCAGAGGTACAGGAGGTAAAAAACCCATAGAGTTAGCCGATATATTCGCTGGAAAAAATCCATCGTACAGTACTACCAAGCTATTACACCGGTGTTTCCGCGAGGGTTATCTAGCAGAGGAGTGTAGTAACTGTGGAGAAGACAGGTACCGGCCGTCTGATATGAGTAAGCCGCTTATGTTGGACTATATGGATGATGACGCAACCAACAAAGACATAGCGAACCTGAGGGTATTGTGCTTCAACTGCTTCTATCTGATGAAAGGACAACGGCTAGATGTCAAAATACCACAGAATATCAAGCAACTTCAGAAGGCTGTAGGTAATCTGTTCTCATCTGAGTAGACAATCCCAATCTAACCACCTCAGAATATACGGAATAATCGGCTAAAAGTCAAGATATTTTATTGGTCCTCGTGCCTGGGCGTCGCGATCTTTTCGAAAAAAAATGAAAAAAAGTGAAAAAAAGGCTTGACTCGTATGGTCCTTTCTTCGTAGCTTTAGGTGTTGATTGAGATGATACTTTTAAAAACAGATAATCAACAATCCTGTGAAGGGCGTTGATGAGGATTAATCACCCTCTGAGTCTAGTGGAGTTCTGAGATTGAAACAGTTGATTACTTGAGTAGGTCGATGCTGAAGAGCGAGAAGGGCTGTGGGGTTCGAATCCCCACCATAGGGCAAAAGAATTAGTTGAGTTGAGTAGCCAAAAAACGACCCGATAAATACGCGAGTGACGATGGGTGTGACAGACGGTTTAAAGCCCGATGGACAAACAGCTATGGTGGGGGGACTTCCAATGTCAATAAGAGTCTCCCCCCACCTCTAGATTTTGTTGGCCATAGGTTCGAAAGAGGAGTAGGCTTATGGTGGGTTGAGTTCCCTTAAAATGTAATTCTACGGATAGCTCGTATTATGTCTGAGTGTTCGAACTAAAAGACAGAGACAGACCAACTCAAAGATTTATTAAAAAAAGGCTTGACTTTCTCAGGAATTATTCGTAGCTTTAGACATGAATTAAACAGATAAGACAAAGAATTAGAGGGAACTAAGGTTCAGAGCCACTGCTCACCACCCTTCCTGGCGATAGAGTTGGGTGGTGTCTGGAGTTCCCACTATATTTTAGCGGTACGCTAAATAATATTTAGCTAGGAGATACTTATATATATGAAGGAAACTAAATACAACGATATAGATATATTAGAAGTAATCGAACAGGAAATGCTCGCACTATGGATTACAGACGAGATACCCTTTCTACTGAAGAAGGATGAGGATTTCGTGCAAATAATCACATCTGCAATTATGCTAGAGCGCCCCTATTGGAGTAAGTACATGACAGTTGGGGAAGCCTGACAAACCGACATACCCCCGTGCATTAAGTCGTTAATCGCCAAGGTATGTCAAACTGACAGGCGGCTCATACCTGTTTTTATATCGAGACTGGTTTTTGTTTCCTATAGAAATTGACATTTTTTTCGTATCATAATGATAAAAAGTAATTAGCGTACATAACGTACATAGCGTTATTTAACCTTGGGAGAATATGATGAGTAAGTTAAATGATTTCATGCTACAATGGGGAGTTGATAAGTTTCTTCACTTTATGGCTGGAGCTTCAGCATTTGCAATAACAGAGTCTTGGATAGTACTCTTAGTAGTTAGCTTTGGTAAAGAACTATACGATAGGTATTATGCTTCAAGCGGTTGGAATAATTTAGATGCACTGGCCACGGTATTGGGTGGTGTGTTTGCGTTTATCGGCCGTTGGGTTTGGTGCTATATACCGTATACGGAATACCTAATATAGTAAAAATAATCAAAGAAAAGGCTTGACTCGTACTGGTTTTATTTCGTAGCTTTAGGTATAATAAAAAGGAGTTAAGTAATGAGTTTAGTAAATCTCAATAGTGTTGGAAATGTCATTGATGAAAATGGTGTGACTTATCCAATGTTAGCTGATGGTGGACACGACATCTTTGCTGGTGTTCATATCAACGACATAGAAAACGAAGAGTGGTTTGATGCTCTTAGTCAACAAGATATAGATATCATAGAAGATGTATTGGGTAATCCAACCGATACTTTATTGGATAATACCGAAGCAGATTATTTAGAAATGAAAGCTGAGTTACACTATGGTATATAGATTAGATAGTATTAGAGCAAATTTAGTTGGTGACGAACTTCATTTCGATGAAGGTGCGATGCCAAAAGATATGTTGAGTAGTTATCAGATAGAAGACAATAAAGTTTGGTTACTTTCTTATTTAGCAGGCGATGGAGAAAAGAATCCGTTGCCTTATCACAGCACATCAGATGCTTTCAAAATAGGAAAGGTTATGTCAGAGTATGAGTATAGTTGGCAGGACTTAGAAAAAGAATTTTTAGAAATGAGTTTGTAAGGTGTGAGTGAGTAAGTTTTTTGAGTATGAGGATAACCCACAATGGTTTTACATTAGGGCAAAATGTATAGACATCAATAAACCTGATGGTATGTTTATTCAGTTTTATTTATGGGGCAACTCAGAATCACATATCAGAGAATTAATGAAGAAAGGTAACAACAAGTATGAGGATATTGAATGGATAAAGCCGATAGGCGATTCACTACCGTTTGTTTAGATTGCGATACTGAGTTATCTAAGGAACGAGTACACTTAGGTTATACTACTTGTCTGGATTGTAGCGATACAGAAAAGTATTCATCTCATACAGTGTACCCACATAAAACAGGTGGTTATATCCAACCTGTTAGTGGTAAGAAATCTGATGAGTTAAAAAGATTAGATAGACGAGCAACAGGTAGTGGTAGAGTTGCTAAGGGTATCTTTTCAGATAAGAGTTGGGATAGATGGTTAAAAAACTATTATGAATCACAGAGTACCGAAAGTGGGCCGAGTCGGTGCCGGAGTGGTTCAACGGGGCGGATTGCAAATCCGTTATTCGTGGGTTCGAATCCCACCCGGCTCTCAATTAAAGAAGCTACTAAATTAGCTTTTGATAAGTTTGATAGTAGAGGTTATGATGCAGCTTGTGAACTTACTCAATCATTCTATACTGATGATAAGATAAGTCTGATAAGCAAATCTAAAATAATCAATGAGCTTACTTCATTTCAGATGATGTCAACCAAACAACGCAAATTTATCAAAAGACTAAATAGTGCATAAAGTCTATAGATTTATATCCGAAACAACAGGTGAGGAATGTGAAGTTAAAATCAAAAAGGAGTTCAAAATGAAAAAGTATACTTTATCATTAATACATTTAATTATCGTAGTCGTAACATTCATACTAAGTGGATTGCTAGCGCAAGAAAGACCTGAGATGATACCCTATAGATTAGTACCAGGTGATGGAGTGTATAATTGTAGGTTAGAATTTGAGGTAGAGATTATTAATCCGTATCAGGTAGAAAACTTAGTACAGGTGCACAGAGAGGAAACAATAGAGATTATCTATGAAAGAATATACTTTGAAGTTTTACACCCTCATTACCAAAATGAAATATTCAAAATTGACGATAAACTATATTATCTAATAAGAGTTCCATACACAGGAGTAGAATGGATAACAAATTAATTTTAGCTAAAATAGATAGGCTACTTCATCTGTGTCAGAAGACAGAACCAAAGGATAAAGAAAAATTACCTGATAATCAACTATTTACGCATGACTTAATTAAGGTTAAGGATTGGTATGATGATATAAAGAATAACCCAAGGTGGAGAGAAAACCACGATGTCGTAACAGTTATGACACAAGCTAATAGTATATGGAAATTTAGACATAGGATAAAAGAATTGGGTTGGGATAATTACGATGGTATCGATGAAGATGTTAGAAAGCATATTTTAAATGGAAGAAAGATTGAGGCTATCAAGTTGTACAGAAAACATCAAACAGAGGTTCTTAGGAAAGAGTGTAGTTTGAAAGAAGCAAAAGAATATTGCGATTCTTTGGAGAAAATAATAATTGGAAAGTAATGTAATTCAGTTAGAACTATTTGACAAAGAAGATTGGCAAATATTGTTAGAGGCCGAAGAATACTTTAAATATCTACAGAAACCTAACGAAGCTTTTTCCAATATGCCAGTATGTCCTTTCTTAAAAGCTGAGTTAGAGAAAGATAATCTATATGTGGATATATGGAGACCTAATGAACGAGGTTTCTATGATTTGCTATATGAGTTTATGGATTCCAAAAAAGGTTCAGCTTTATTTGTTTGTATGGATACCGATGGTATAAAATGGAAAGATGTTAAAAGGCCAAAGTATCAGAAGTTTCTACAGAAAGCAATTAAGGATACAGGCCTTAAAGCATTGTGTCTATCTCCGTATGAAGATTTTACAGCCGCTGGTGAGGCTACACGAAAGAAAGCACCTTACTTCCTAATCAACGTTGCTGGTAGAAAACATTTCAGTAAATCGCATAAGAAACTAATAGACACAAAATACTTTGACAATTTTAGTGAAGAAGAAAAAAAGAAACTTAAAGTTTAGGAAGTGAAGGTACTATTTATATTAAACAGGAGTAGTTATGTATTTAGACGATGGAAAATCTTATCTTCTATTTGGTAAACAAATCAATCAAATAATAATGGTTCTTCAAATGGTTAGTGATAAGTATCCAGATATAAAGAATATAAATAGGTTTATACAGAACTTAAAAGATATGAGAGCATATGAGGATATGTTGGATGAGTTTATTTTTGGTGACCAAAAGACATATCCGGATGATAAACGACCTGTTGGTTCTAAAGATGTTATGACACTAGATGAGATAATGAACGATTTACAATTAAGATTTATGGATGAGAGAGATAAGAATAATGGAAAAGATTGACCACGTTGCTATAGCAGTTACAAATATTAAACACGCAGTTAAATGGTATACTGAAAACCGTAAGTGTAAAGTAAACTATCAGGACAATAGTTGGGCTGAACTACAATTTGAAAATATAAAATTAGCTTTAGTCTTACCACAAGACCATCCACCACATTTAGCTTTTGTAGATGAGTCGATTAAGAATGGAACTAAACACAGAGATGGTTCAGAGTCAGTATACGATCATGATACATTTGGAAATATAATAGAAAGAATAAAGTATGAGAAAAGTAGTAAGAAATGAAGAACAAATTATGTTAGTACTAATTGGCATTTGTATTGGTATAATTATTGGAATGTTTTTGAAGACTGCTATAGATGTATTTTTTGTTGTTGAAAATTTACCTTAAAAAGTTCTTGACTTGTATAGGATTTTATTCGTAGCTTCCTGTATAATTAAGAGGTTAAAAATGAAGAAAACAGTTATATTTGATTTGGATGGAACTCTCGCTAATATCGATGTGAGGAGAGATAAGTCTCTTAAACCTAATGGTAAGTTGGATTGGGAAATATTTGCTTCACCTACTTCTATTATGGATTGGGATGAACCTAATTTACCAGTTATAAAAATGGCTCAGCTATTCAAAGCTGATGGATTCAACATAGTTATATTTAGTGGAAGAAACGATAGAGGTTTCTTTGCTACTAAGGATTGGTTGAAAATACACAATGTTCCTTTCGACCTTTTGGTTATGAGACCAGATAAGTTCAAAGACTCATCCTGGCCGATTGCTGATGGTAATCCTGCGACACCTGATATGAGATTTATGCCAGATGAAATCCTCAAGAAAAAGATGTTGGATACTTTCGTAGATATCAATGATGTCTTTCTTGTTGTTGATGACAGAGATAAGGTTGTGAAGATGTGGAGAGATTTGGGATTGAATACATTTCAGGTAGCACCAGGCAACTTTTAGTGGGTAGATACAGAAGAACTTTAGGACTGAAGAATCGTGATTTTGATTATCACGAAGAAGACTATAGGTTTCCACCAAAACCTGATTCCTACTATGATGTTACAGAAAAAGGTATTTGTAGATGGTGTGATTCTATAATCAATGATGAGTATGGTAGAAGAAATATGAGAGCAAGCTGGCATCCTGATTGTTCAGAGAAATATCTTATGATATACAATACATCGCATATACGAAAATATATCAGGAAAAGAGATTATGGTGAATGTAATATTTGTGGTGAATACGATGGAAGGTTTCATGTCGACCATATTAAACCTCTGTATGAACAAAAAGGATTATCATCAGATGAGATAGATTTATCTTATTGGGATGAAAAAAATTTACAGACTCTATGCAGACAATGCCATAAGGAGAAGACAAAAGAAGATATGAAAAAATTAAGAGAGAAGACTAATGAATAAATTATGGTGGGCAATTATAGCACAGTTAATTGGTTCAATCATAGCTTTCTTTCAACTGCAAGGTTGGGTGGTTTGGGATAAACCCTGGCTCAAATCTTTATGGTGGATGTATGCTACAAGTCTCATTATAGCACCACTTTTCTTTTGGAGTACTAAATGGTCTTATGAATACTTTGGTGCTTTTTGGAATATGAGGTTAGGTGGGTTTGGTATTAGCACCATTGTATTTGGTGTTATGGCTTGGATGTTAATAGGAGAGATACCGACAATTAAAACTATAATCAGCTTGTTGTTGGCTCTAGCAATTATACTAATACAGGTAAGTAATCTATGATGTATTACGTTCTATGTATAAAATGGTTTTTCGAAGATATGATTAAAGCAATATATGTTGCTATTCAGTTATATCTATATAAACGACATCTTAAAATGAGAATCGAAAAAAATAATTTTGGTAGAAGAGAGGAGTGGTAATGGATAATCAGTTACAAGAATTGTTGACTATAACAATGGAAGAATGTGGAGAATTAATTCAAGCATGCAGCAAAGCTATAAGATGTGATGAGTATTATGACAATGATAAACTAAAAGAAGAGATTGGTGATGTTCAATGTATGATTGATTTAATACACAAATATGATTTAATTTCTCATAGAGAAATAGAGAATCAGATAAATGTAAAAAAAATGAAACTTATGAAATGGAGTAAACTATTATGAATATAGGTTATGCTTGTATTAATATGCAACTTTCCTATCCACAAAAATATGGTGGAAAAGAAAAAGGTGTAAAACCAATCACAACAGGTCGTAGTATGATTAAACGAACATTCGAATCCAAAGGTTTAAATTACGCTAGTGAACTTACACTAGCTAATGCTATGGACTTGGATAGAATAATTGATTGGAACATACTCAATGGTTACAATTTCTTCCGTATCACATCAGGTTTAGCACCTTGGAAATCAGAATACAAATGGGATAACTTAAAAGATATATCTACAATCAGAACTTACTTGCGTTCTGCCGGTATTAAATGTGATACTCATAATGTTAGGATTACATCTCATCCTGGTCCTTTCAATGTATTGACATCACCGCATGAACACGTTGTAGAAAATTGTATCGGTGACTTAACGGATCATGCCGATACTTTTGATATGATGAATCTAAGTCGCACACCATACAACAAAATAAATATCCACATTGGTGGTGCTTACGGTGACAAACCAAAGTCAATGGAAAGATTTTGTAAGAACTTTGAAAGATTGCCTGAAGGAGTTCAGAGTAGACTAACAGTTGAGAATGATGACAAAGCATCAATGTATTCAGTAAGGGAGTTGTATGAAGGAATATATAAACGTATCGGTATACCTATTGTTTTCGATTATCATCACCACAGATTTTGTGATGGTGGACTATCAGAGAAAGAAGCTTTGGAGTTGGCTATATCAACATGGCCTTTGGATATTGTACCAGTTGTACACTACAGTGAAAGTCGTAGTAAGGAACAACTTGACGAATCCATCAGACCCCAAGCTCATTCTGATTATGTTTATGATTTTATCGATACTTATGGTAATGATGTCGATATTATGATTGAAGCAAAACACAAAGAACTAGCAGTTCAGAAATATAAGGAGTTACATTTATGATATTTGAATATATATTATTAGGTGTAATTGCACCAATATTTTTAAACCTAATGCATTTAGTTATCGGTATTTATGTAGTAGTCGCTAGAGGTAATGTAGTAAGTTTAGGGTTTAGTGGTATGAGTTTTTTAACTAAATCAATAGGTATGATTTATCTTACTTATTTAGGAGTTACTATTGTTGAATTGGATTACAGAATATTTGTTCCCTTACTTGTATTCTTTTGGTTTTTTACACACTTAATGGAGGCATTTGTGATACAACATTATATGAAAAAGAATGTGCCAGAATGGCTACAGAGGTTACAAATAAAATGAGTAATAAGAAAGGTACATACTACGAAATAGATCAGCTAGCAAAAAGAGTAGCTAAATTAGAAAAGGTTATAGAAGATTTTATGGAAAGGTGGGGACCTGATGTTCAGAAAAAAAGAGACCGAAGAGATGAGGTATGGGATGAGATGGTTCGTGTTGTCTCAATACAAGACAAGCATAAGGGTAAACAATGAGTAATGAAGTATTAGCTATAATCATAGCCATAATAATTATGGTGCCAGCAATTTTGTTTTATCACTTTGTAATCGTAAGAAATTATTTGGATGATTTTTTGCCACCAACAGTTAAAAGTTTATTTTCGAATGGGAATCCAAGAAATCTTAGTAAGAAGGATAAGAAATGATTTACATATTTATTGGAGTTTTAATATTAGTATTGATTATGCAAATTAGAAATGGGTGGAGATGGTCATGATGATAGCAGATTTTTTACTTAAATTATTTACAGCGATACTTTGTGTTTATTATGTTGCAGGAGTTTATTACATCATATATGATTATATTTATGAAAGTTTAAAAAATGAAGAATAAGTTACTAGTTCTTTTGATATTTGTGTTTTTTGCACACTGTATAAATTTATACATACAAAAGAAGCCAGAACCAATAAAGGGGACTTACATTACAGATATAGATAGTGTGTTGCATAGGTATCCTATTGCACCACAAGTAAAAGAAGGATATCAGTATTGTTACGAACATAACTATCCAGAAAAGATATTAATTCATTGGAGACCAAACAAGCCCTACAGATATGAGGTATCAAAAGATGATAAGTGGGATTAAAAAATTGTTAGATTTATGGCAACGATATAAAATCTATAGAATCGTCAGACAATCTAAAAAGTTTGCAGAAGAATTAAAAAAGAAAAACTACCAACCAAGAAAACCTTGGGATGTCGGAATATGGTTACTGTTACTATTTATCGGATGTGATGATAGAATAGAAGAACCAAATAAATCAAGTGTAATTGTAACGATGTTACGAATTGATAGGATTGAGATACAGGACAATCTATGGATTACACCAGCACCGATATGGGGACACTTAGAATCAGAAGATACGCCTGTTGATAGGTTAGTGGTTCATTGGTGGAGTAATATGTATTGGGATGAGAATGACTCAAGTGGACATTATAAATTATTACCTAATCGAAGAAACAAAGCCATATGGTACGACAACTTCGGTAATAGGGATACAGTAGATGTAAATGTGGATACGTTAAGATGGACTACTGATAAGCTATCTATTGTAGATAGTACAGGTTATTTTTATAATACTCTAACGCCAACTAAGGTAATGCAAAGTAAAGGTTCGGGTAGTTGGATGAAATTGTATTGGAGTATAGAGAATACATTAATAGATTCTCAAGAAATTTTTTTAATGGACTAAAGTAAATAGGAGTAAATATGTTTCAATATTATTTAGTAGGTGGTATAGTATTCGCTGTATTCTACCTAGTTTACATAATATATTATGATGATTATCAAGACTTTTTTAAGTTCTAAGGAGTTGTAAATGGGAAGACTTGGTGATTGGGATAAGGTTGAAAGAAAGAAAAAATCGGTAAGCTTTACAAAGAGTGATGAATACTGGGAGTATTTCAAAATGTTTATGATGGTTTTTGCAGGTTATCTATACTTTCATTTTGTGATTATGGGCTGGAATATCTAATAGGTTTAAGTAAAAATTTCAGTTAGTTATATTTATATATAAATAACTGGAGTTTCTCATGATTAAACTTAAAGACCTCTATCCTAATCAGGCCTCTTTTCTTATGGAGAAGAAAACTTTAGGAAGCGCCTACATAGATTCTATCCGAATGATGACAGATACAAATAATCATACAAGAGCCAGAGCTGATTTGGCTAGAGCTTTAGGTGATAAAAGATTGATTAAAGCCTATGAAGGTTTAATGGCTGTTGAGGATTTACTCAGAGATGCTAGCGATACTTCAAAAGCCAGAATGAGATTAGATAAGATGTTATTCGCTAGGTCTAAAAAGGTATTCTCAAATCACGATATAATAATGAGTGTATTCTAATGATTAAATTAAAAGACTTACTAACAGAAGGTAAATATGAAGTTTATTTCGATGTGGGTTCTCCAGGCCTTATGTCTAAAACCGTTGATGCTAAAAATGCAAAAGAAGCTGTTAAGAAAGTTGCCAGTGGATTAAAGGGTGGTGCAAAACTAATTAAAAAAGTAGTTAAGGAAGGAATGAATAAAAGACAAGCTGGTGAGATGTTGAAACAATTAGGTGGTAATAGATTTATTATGATGACCGGCGCTAAAAACTTTGGTGTAGGACCAAAGGGAGCTGGATTTAAAATAGGTAGAAACTCTAAGGGTGTGAACTTTGTAAGAATAGATTTAAAGAATGATTTATACAATATGGAATTTATTCAGTTGAGAAAAAAAAGAGGTTCTATGGATGTAAACATGAAAGTTCTAAAAAGAGTGAAGGGTGTATATGCTGACCAATTACAAAGTGTATTTACTAAACATACAGGTATGTATACGAGTCTTTAGGAGATAATTGTGATTAAATTGAAAAAATTAATAAAAGAAGAGATGAACCCAAGAAGATACTCTGAGATAAAAGGACAGGCTAGGTATCTTGCTATGGAGATGAAATCTTTGAACAAAGCTATCAGAACTCAAAATGATAAAGATGTTGTGGATAGTATAGATTACATATTGGGTAAGGCTAAAATGATGAAAGAAATCCTAACGGATAAGAGATATGATTAAACTAAAAGATTTAATAACAGAAACAGTAAGTGAAAAAATATTGAGACTGTCTAAAGATGGTGCTTCTAAACCATTTTTAAAGGACTTTGATAGGGTATTTAAAAAGAAGTCTAAAGAATTGGGGTATGGTAAATTGGATAAAAAAACCCAAACCTTAAATGTTCAGGTGTCTGAGCCAGCTGGATTCGATAAGCCAATCAAAAGAGAAAAGATAACTGGTATAGAAGTTGATTATCAATTTGATGAGGGGGTAACACCAGGTAGACCATCTTATAAATATTCATTAGAAGATTTTAAAAAAGATTTAAAAAAATTTAGAGGGTATAAAATAGAACAAAAACTTCCAGTAATTTTCGAATTAACCAAAGGAGATTTTGTATATAGTGTAAGTTACATAGGAGCTCTGAACGGAGTTTTTGTAGGTGGGGATACAAGAAAATGATTAAGTCAAAAAAATTATCAGAGGGAACATGCGGATATGGTGTGGATGGAAAATTAGGTGAAGAGCCTGCAGGTCCTCACTTACTAAGGAAAAAAGATATGGAAGATTTTATTGACGAAGCCTGTCAGAAAGGATATATGACACATCCTACTCGTAAGACAAAGATTATGTTTGGTAAGAGATATAGGAATTGTGTAAAGAAAGAAGGAGTCGATACCACAATGACTTTGGAACAGGCTGCCAGAATTATTGATA
>Ga0209232_1001170_pt1 | contig 14579 bp, 19 predicted proteins | sample ETNvirenome_2_60_FD_184066 | JGI IMG/M metagenome (GOLD analysis project Ga0209232, IMG submission 184066) | Marine viral communities from the Pacific Ocean - ETNP_2_60 (SPAdes) (version 2) | ecosystem: Environmental > Aquatic > Marine > Oceanic | place: Pacific Ocean | collected 2013-06-22
AAGTCCTCAAGCGTTTCGGTAGGTGTCCTAATCTCAATTTCTGTTGGCGTAGTAAGAACCGTGGTGGTTGGGATTGTTGTTTGTTCTTCTGGAATCTCAGATGAATTAAAATCGCAAGTGAGTCTAACCCAACCCCCACCATGCATCCAGGCGTCTTGGGTGTTCCACGTCATGTCCTCAATCAATTCAGCACTATTCGGTTTCGCAAACCATCTTTGGTCCATTCCTCTTAGTGGAAAAATTTTAACGCTTGTTGTTTTAATACTCATTATGCAGGGTCACTCCCACCAAAACTACTGGTTGCTGGACCATAATTAACTCTAAATCGTCTGGGCCTATCGAATCTTTCAAACCTTTTTCGTGTTTCATCTCGACTTAAATAACGTTTTCTCATTTGATTTAACATCTCTAATTTTCGAGCCCTAAATATACGAGCTTGGTCAGTTGCTTGCATTTGCAAAAACATATCCTCTAGTGTAGCATAAACCAAAATGATATGGTATTGCTTCGGAAAAACTGGAGCATCATTATCATTAATGAGAAGTTTTGGCCTTCTATGATATCTAATATGTATTTCTTTATCTTGACTCGGAGTGTACCAAAACCTTACATGTTGTCTTGCTCCTGATTCATCAAAGGGGATATAGTCCGTGATCGACTTGTATTGAAAATTTACCAACTTCCTATACCCAATAACATCTGGAAACAATTTTGTGTCTTCATATTGAACGCCTGTGCTTTCAAGGATTTTTATCAACAACCACGGTCCATCATTAGTAACGTCACGCCTGTACAAATATTTTGCAATCCCAGAGTCTGTTCTTGAAGCGGCAGTGCTTGCATACCAACCTGTGTTGTCAATACCAGTAACATTGATTGATGTTCTTATAGAAGAGTTTATTGACACAGGCTCACTACAAGGCCCTTCTCTTCCCTCAGAGTACAACGTATACTTATATTCATAAATGGTATTCGTAGCCAACGTACCACTTGTTGCCGTGATTGCCAAAGTTGGATTACTTATTGGAACTAAGCCCTCAAATGCTTCGTCATCAACAATAGCAATTGGATCTCCTGTATTATCCTTATCCAAATAAGCGTATTCTTCACGTTTTCTTTCAATCTGAAACAACCTTCCACGATCAGAATTTCTATCTACATAACCAAGAACTTCAATACAATCTGCTGGAAGTGTTTGTCTGTCAAATCTAATTTTATACGTGCTTACTACACCTTCTGGATAATTGCCGTCAATATACATCGAGCTTGAGGTTTTTACTCTTAATATTTTGTATTCAACATTAGTACTGGTGTCTATTAACGTCTGGCCTTCCATTTCGGAAGTGAATCCAATGTTACCCTCAAAGTCCATTACTTCTCTTAGGTTACCAGCAGCAACTTTGATTCTTGTTGTAGCAGTTCCAGTAATTTCTTTACGAAGCTGTAAAGTTGATTCTTTTTGTAAAAACAACCAATGTGCAGAATCGCAGATTTGCAGGTAGTGGTCATTAACCCTACGCACAACTGAGTCTCGATACTGCTGTAAATTTGGATTGAAATCCATTTGGTCAAATATTCTTTGTCGTATCTCATTCAAATTCATATTTATTACCCATATAAAAATGAAACCGACCATAAAGATCGGTTTCGCAATGAAATGTGTAGGTGGCGAACCTACGAGGAGAAAAATTCAACCAAACCGATCATTTATAAATTGGCTGGATTAAGTAGATACACAATAGAATCTGCTGTTCCATCTGTACCGTATTCAATAAGAAGAGCACAAGGTATTGTGTCTCCACCAGCAGCTTCAGCACCACTAGAGTCCAATTTCTCGAACTCTCCAGCCTCAGCTCCTGCTACCAATACGTCGCCTTCATCACCAGAATCAGAAATGCCACTGTCACACTTTGCATAATCACAGTACCCAGCAACTTGAATGATTCCTTTTGCTCCAGAAGCTATAGCTTCGAATGCAACCCCAATCGCATGTCTATTAAGTTGGTCACCTGTATCACAGATTAAAACATGATTACCATATCCGTTGGTAGGCTCAGTAGCTGCTAAATCAAACGCAACTACATCACCTTTGCTTATGGCTTCAGACGCAAACACGCTAATGAATCGTTGTCTTCGCTCGTTGTTGGCATTTAAGCCATCTAATTTATATACTGACATATTAAAACTCCTTAAATATTAAATAGTAAGTGTTGATTAGAAAGATTCACCGTTAGCCAATACAGCAGAAGAACCCCAAGATTCTACCCACAACTGACCACGAACTAAGATTTCTGCAACTCGAACTTGATATCCGTTACCAACATTTTCGAAGTCTGACATAGAGAAGTATCCGTCACGAATAACTTTTGACCAGCAGCAATAGATTGCATTTAAATCAATCAAATAGAATGAAAGGTCTTGAGTCATACCATCTAATGAAGAAGTTGGCATGTGTGTTGAAACGTGAGCAGGTACACCAGCAATCATAAGATTCATGTTTGCAGCATCCAATCCTTCCGCGCCAGAAGATACCATATATCGTTCATTTGCTTGGATAGTTCTTTTGTAGTTTTCCATTCCTTTTTCAGAACAAATAACTGTCAAACCGCTTAAGTCATCAGTAGCTCTTGCTTTTGCAGCAATGATTGTTCTGTATAATCCAACAAGTCCAGCAGTATTGAAAGAGTTTCCAATATCGAAAAACTGATTGTTTGCGCCAGGAAGAGCAGAATGTGTTGATTTTGAAAATCCACCAATTACATTTGATTGAGAACCTCTCGCTGCTGCTTCTAACAATCCTTTTGTTGTAAAGTTAGAGTTAGCTCCATTTAAGGTATTCCAGTCTTCATATTGAGCTACACCACCTTGAATCATTTGTTTTTCAAACTGACGCTTTGCTTCACCCATAACTGCTTTTGCTCTTCTAGAAGCCAATTCTATGGTTTGAAGATCTCCACCGTTTAAGTCTTCTTCTACAGCAGAAATACCAATAGGATATGAAACTTCAGCAGGAGTAAGAACCATTGGCGATAAAACACCACTGAAAGAAAGATTCATTTGCTCGTATCCAGTTCTTCTACGAGTTGGTGCAGAGTGATCTCCAGTTTGGAAAGAACCAATCCATTTGTGACCGCTTCCCTTTGAAGGTTGACCTTCTCCGTGGAATCTAGCTAATTCAGCCAAAAAAGGTGTTGTTACATGACGAACGTCACGTGCCTCTCTAGCTGCTTCAATACTGGTAGCCGAAAGTAATTCGTTATCGACAGTTAATGATGTTGTTGGCATAACAATGCTCCTTTAAGTTATCTATTTTTTTGTTGTTGTCTAAGACGTTGTAATGCTTCGGGATTATCCCTCAAATACATTATACGTGCTGTGTTTCCTCGTGTACCCTTATAACCTTTTTCCGTAACCCAAGTTGGAACAGGGTCTTTTGACTGACCACTTGAAGAAAGCGTGCTCTTACTTATTTGTTGAGCTGATTTGGCCCTGGCTCTTCTATCCTTTTGGATACGCTCTTGCTCTGCTTTTATTAGCCTCTGTCTGTCAACGTGAGCATATGCGTCACTCAATGAAATAGGCTGACCATTCTCTTTTCGCTCTTCCATCAAATTTCTTACCTGTCCTTTAAAGTCCTTGTCTTCCATTTGTGGATGTTCTTCAACAAATTTTTGGTACTCCGCCATTTGCTGTGAACGTTGGGCCGCTTGGGTGATTGGCTCTTGAAATTGCTTCATTGCATTAGCAACACCCTTAGAGATTCTCTGCTGAATCCCCTCTTCAGAAAAAGGGTCTGCCATTTGCTCATCTGGTATATCAGCCTGTTGCAACATCTTCTGAAACTTCGGATCTAAGAGCATCTTGTTCAAATGAGCTCTGTTCTGTATTAAATCTTTTGCATCTTTTTTTAACTTTGTCTGATATTCTTGAAGCTTTGCCTCTCTCTCCTCAAACACCTTCATACGCTCCTCAAATTGTTTATTTTGAGATGCTATTAAATGCTTCAAAACACCCTTTGCCGAACTGGGTAATTTTTCAAGGCTGGTTTCATCAATTGACTCTAGTAATTGCTGATTCGGCTCGCTAGGGATTTCCCCCAAAGCATTTTGAATCCTTTCTTGCTTTGTTAGTTCTTTTGGAACTTCTTGCACTTTAGGTTCGGGCTCAGGTGCTGCACTTGGCTCTGGAGTTGCCTCTGGACTTTCCACAGCTTCAGTTACAGACTCTTCAGGTTGTTGGATTGGTTCGCCACCAGTTTCCATTGCTTGTTCTTCCATGTTTTCTCCTTTGAAAGTAATTTATTACATCATATTCATCATTGCTTGGTCATCCTCATCCATATCAACAGGCTGTACCATTGGCTCTTCTATTTCTTCTTCTTCTTCCATCTCTTCTTCCTCTTCTGCTGGCTTTTGCATTCTGGCAAGCAATTGCTTGTCATTAGCCATTTTCTTAAGAATCGCTATTGCTTTCCTAACACCAGCTTCTGAACTTAATTCAGATGGGTCCATCATATATTTTTCAAAATCATCACCAAGAGTTGAAACAAAACTAAATATGATAACAACAGGAACAAATACCTCGATAGGAAACTGACCCATTACTTTAGCCTCTTCAGCCTCATAATCAACCTCTTGCATTGATTCGTCAATTTGATCAATAAGCTTGTTCACCTCAGAAACTAATTTTTTAATCAAATTTGATTTCATTGGCTTATCTAATTCTGGAGACGCTGCCGCAATTGACTCAATTTGAGCCATTCGCTCTTGTTCCATAGATTCCATAGCTTGTTCTGGAGATGGAGAAGATTCTTCCATTTCCATCATTTCTTGTTGCTCATCCATATCTAACTCCTAGGTTTATGTTTAAATTTTATATCATTTTTCTTTTGTCTGTACTCTGCAAATGCAGGAGATTCTTTCATATCTTTTTCAAGCTTTTGTACTATTTCTTTATCCTCTTTTGCTCTCTTAATCTCGCTTTTGTCTTGCATATCAGAAACCCCAAAGTTTCCAGGGGCCTCAATTAAGTTTCGTTTTTTCATCTCGCTTTTTCTGTGGTTTTTATTTTTCAACCAAACACCCATGCCTCTGTCATAATAAGGGAATTGTTCCGAAAATCTTCCAATATTTGGCCTAGACAAATCTTTTTTGTATTCAGTATTGCCACAATTATTACACACAAATTCTTCTTCATTTGGCATAAAATCTTCTTCTTTTGTACCGCAATGGGTGCAAATGACATTGATAAATAACAATCTTTGATTTTGTTGTTGTGTTTTCATATCGCTTGTCAAATCTTTTGTTGCCCCTCCACACTTTGGACACCTTTGATTTGTGCTTGAATCTATCCTATATATCTTCATATTACACGATTCACAAAAATATTCTTTCATCCTATTCTCCTTTCATTGATTTAATAATCACCTGCAATGCCTGTTGTTGTTCTTCGGGTGATAATTTTTTCGCCTCTTCTATTATTTGTGCCAATTTGGGGTCATTATCTGTTAAGACAAGCAATTGCTCAAACGCTTGTTCTGGCGGAAGTTGCCCTATTTGATCTAAAGGATCTACCTGAGCTTGTTTTTTTTCAGGCTTTGGTTCATCACTTCCCTTTTCCTTTAACTTCTCCATCAAGTAATTGGGATGTAAATTTGGAGGAAGTTCAAACTTGTCATGTAAGCTTCTCAACAGCTCTTCCCCAAGAACACCCATTGGTCCACCCTCTTGCATCATACCGAACAAAGATATCATACGGTCCATCAAACTCAATAAATTTGTCTTACCCTGTGCATCAGCCATAGGGGTTCTTCCAGCTTCTGCAAAACCAATCTTAAAGTCTGAATCTAAATCTTCAGCAACTACATCAATCAAATCTCCAGTTTTATTCTGTAATACAAGCTTATTCTGAACAGGAGGAGCCTCTCTGATTTCTGGTTGTGACACAAATTCTTCTTGCTGTGGCTCTTCAACCTCTTTTGGAGTTTGACCAGTTTTTTCTCCAATCTCATCTAATCCTTCTTCCTCTCTTCTTTCGTCAAGCTCTTCTTTGTCTAGCTCTTCTCCTTCCTCATCCAAATGCTGTTCTGCTCCTTCAGAATCGCCCAAATCAAAGAAAGAACCAACATATGCTGCTAAGACTCTGTGTACAATTTCAACAAGCCATAAATCACGTTTTTCAGCGTGTCTACCAAACTCACTGTCTGTATGTCTTTCTACCGCTCTAATCTCTTCTGCTGTAGCCTTTGTTATCTGCCCAAGCGCAGCAGGAGATATTGTTGTTTGTCTCGCTAAATCAGCATCAGCCAAACTCATCGTTTGCATCATATTAGAACTCATTGAACCATGCTGTATTGGCATCACAACATTAGACAAATTGCCTGCATATTGTTCATCAACTTCAATAATTACACCATCTTCTCCTGACTTCAAATCAGTAAAAGCATCAGCGTCTAAGGCCCCCTTTCTAGCCAGATATATCCTAGCGTCGCGACGACTAGCATTAGAAAGAAACGAGCGCATTGCATTAATCTCTTTCTGCTGCGGCATAAGCTGGTCGGTATATGCCAACCCCCTGTATGGGTACTCTGGCTCGTGCTCGAAGATGAGAGGTACGATGTGTGCCATTGGCTGACCCTTTGGATCGACAAGAGGGAGAGGCCCCATGTATATGGGTAAATGCTCTCCGTCTCCATATCCTTCATCGAGTATGTATATTTCGAGCCGTCCTTTATATCTTGTTCCTTCTGCATCGTAAAAATCATCCACCATATTACAAAATTCTAGAACACGCACAAACTCAGAAGTATCTGAATTAGATGTATCTTCTGAAGATCTTATACGTTTTGTTCCTGCAATATAACTCCCTAAATAATCTTCTCTACCCGATCCGCCAACATCTTGATCTTCCAATCCGTATTCTTCCACAATCTCCTGTTTTGGTCGGTATGATACGTGACCAAAAAATCTTGCATCTTCCCAATCATGTACGTCTGAATCTAAAACCATTTCCCAATATGGAAAAACTCTCATCCAAACACGACCCAAACCCTCACCTGCTGGATCATATCCAATTTTTGCTCCAGCACCCTTGTACAACAATGCTTGGCGTGAAGCACTTAGTATTCTTTCTCGCATTAATGGTTGATTCATCCAATCATTAATAACAAGCTCTGCCTTCTCTGAGTCACCAGTAGAATAGGGCGAAGAGGAGATTACAACCTCAATCCTACGTGGATATAAATTACTTATATACCCAGATAATGCTGGTTTTACTCTGTTAACCTCTATCTGATCTAATCTAGTTAACTCATAGTTTGTATTGTAGTCCTCTTGCCCTTCTATATATCTCCAATACTTAGTCGTATATGCAGCCTTTGCTAAAGCCATATGACTTTGATCGCCATCCATACGGTTGTCGTGAGCACGCAACTGGTCAAGGACCTCTCGTGGCTTCAACATATCCTTTGAAAAATCATAACCTTCAATTAAATCTCTATACATATTTACCTCAATGCTCTGTTAATTCTATCTAATGGATGTCCTCTTCTTTCACTTCTTCTCGCATGCCCTTGTTTTGCATTACCATTGAACCCAGGGCAAGTCCTCAAAGCCCAAGACGCCAAAATAAACGCATCTGCGTGATCATCATGATACCCATCTTGGCCCTCAATCTTACCATTTTTTTCACGAATATGCATAAGTTCCTGTATTGTTGAATGGTCTTGTAAATAATATGCATCACCATTTACCATTTGTCTAGCATGCGCATAAGCTTGTTCTTTCGAACCCTTATATGTCGTCCAATCTTTTCCAAAATTGTTCTTCCATATAGGGATTCCATCCTGCACGATTTTTCGTATAACAACCCTTCCTGCTCCGCCAGTATTAGATTCAATAAGGCAACGTGCTCTATGGTAGTATCTTGATAAATCGGAGAGTTTTTCCGCAAATAATACTTCGCCACCTTGATTCGTACTAAGTGTAGCGACCTGGTTGCCAAGCTCGTCCATAACACACGCGACTGCATAATCACCCCCTGTACACCAACTTGGATCTACACCAATTACGTAGTCCATATCCATTTGTGGCGAATCATATATTCTAAGCTCACCTGCCAAAGGCTTTGGAGGTAAGTTGTTCAAAGACTCTGTCAAATAATCTATGTCAAACCAAGAACCCTCTAAAACAATAAATCCATCTTCAACAGTAAGAGGATATTCACGACGAAACCTACGTAAACCTATTCCCTCAACACCGTGAACCATTTCGTGACGCCAATACAATTGCTCAAAAGACAAACAATGGTCCGCAGCAAGATTCATTTCTTCTTCATTTGGCTCCCAACCTTCTGGCGGTGTCTTCTGATATGAACTATGATCAGACCATTTGGAAAAGATAAACTTCGTGGTTGGGTCATTGTTTCGCTCAGATTCAATTGCGCTCATGACTCTCTGATGGTAAAAATTACCTGGGCCATTCGGAGTACTTACAATTATTATTTTTGTGTCAGGCCCCTCGTGCAATGTACTTCTTAATCCTGCCCATATATCTTCTGGATGCCTCCAGAACGCCAACTCTTCGGCAATTAAGCGTTGATATGTCCAACCTCGCCCGTGAGCATCCCCCAAAGCTGTCATATGGTCGATCAACGCTCCTGTTTTTGAAGATATTAACGTTTTATCAACTTTGTTTATTTTGAAAGTGTTCGCATTCTTCAACGTCTGCGGCAAATGCTCATAAAAAGTACAGAACTTACCAAACAATGACTTCGTTGTCTTTGAATGATCCGCAACAACTAAAGAACGCAAAGGCTTTCTGGCTGTGTAGGTTTCATAAAAAGTATCCGCACAATTTGCAGTGCTTATTCCAATTTGTCTTGGCTTTAATACAACAATCGTCTTCACCAAAGGATCACGCAAAGCATTTATTAGCGCAACTTGCTCAGAAAATGGCTGATCAAAACTCCTAACGTTAGCACTCATGTCCTCAAACTTAAGACGTGCAATAAATTTCCGCTTGTCGGCCAATATATCCTGGAACATTACTCAAACCATTCATCGTCCTCAGACGAAAACCACTTGTCTATACTTTGATCTGTAGTAACCTCTGCCCTTTCTTTGGCCATATCAACCATCTTCATTGCAATCTGCACCGCTTGAATGTCACCTTCTGATATTTTCGTCATTAATGTTTGTGTACTTTCATACTCCAAAGCCAATATGTCAACATGCGTAATGCTTGAATGCTCTGGAAACATATCTCTCCACCAATCAAGAAAACCCTCTTGAGATATCCAAGAGTTCCATTTTCTAATTGTAAGGCTTGGTATTCGATGACACCACTGCCCCACCAGCTTAATACCTTGGTCGTAAAGCCTTCTTGCCTGACTGCGAATGTCTATTTGCTCTACTGTCGCTTCGAATTCCATTCTTCACCTACAATATATCCATATTCGTTTACGTTACCCATTTTAACAGATTCTCTAGCCTTCCGATCAATCTGATCCGAACTCAGTTTCTCTTTGGGTGATCTATTTTGATTTTCGATTTTCATTTTCTTTCGAAGTAACGCAAAACGTTTCAGTTCTTCTGGAGTCATTCTCTTTTTCATGCCAAACATCCTTTAGATACATCATAACATGTAAATTTTTTATTTTGATTTACGTGTTGTTGTCTTTGGGGCAGAAGATTTTTTCATTTCAGCCAAAAGTTCAGCCATTAATGCATTGGATTTTTGCTGTTCTTCTCTTAAAGACGCAATTTGATTCTCTTGCTCTTTCAATTTCACAGCCTGAGCCTCAATCAAAGCCTTAGACTCATCATCAATGGAACCGTCCGAACTTGGCGCGTTTTTCATCATCATTTTCATCATTTGTGGGTCAAAACTGTCTTTACGTGTAGTTGGCCTACCCATATCATACTTCAAGTCATATTCGCCTTTAGTATCAACAAACTCAACACCCAAAATCAAGTATTCATACTGAACGGTCATCGTTTGTGTCTGCACATTCCCCTTGTCATCTTTTCCAACAGTTGTCTTATTATTGACTATTCTCGTTTCAATCTTAACCTCAAAATCATAGACTTCCCATCGTCCATTTGGTTGTACCGCAGAATACGTATCAATACACCACTCTAAACCAACCTCAATCATATTCACCCAAGTTGGCTCATCAACCCTTCCCAATATGTTTGCTATCGGCCACTCAAAAACATACTGATATTTTCTATTGTTGGCAACATTCTTTTCTTTTGTTTTGTTGAACTCAACTACCTTTACCACATACTCCTGCAACTTTGATAAATCTAAAATCTTTGGATTCTGTGTCGGGGCCTCATCTTGGTCAACTCTTCTCCTGGCATAACCAGATAAAGAACGATTTCTATCTTTGGCTTTCTTGATAATACTCATGGGTTATTTCTCCTTTAATTTTTGTTCTAAGTGTTCAAGTCTTTGTAATCTTTTTTGCAATTCTAAATACGCTTCCTTCTCTTTTATCCTCTGATCAGCCAGCTCTTTCTTCCTCTCCATCTCCTCCAAGAACTGGCTTTTCCGAGCAACCCTCTTTCTCCTCTCCATTTCCTTGCGCTCATTCATTCTCTTTAATTTTTCCCTCTTCTTCGCCTCCCTACTCCTTTTTCTCTTCCCTTGCAACTCTATTCTTATTTTTCCTAAATCCCTAATAACTGCTCCTAACTCCTCATTCGTTATCGGTACATAATCAGCCATACGAATTACACTATTAACATCTGGAGCATGAGTCCTCTTTGGCTTATACCAATGCGAAGAAGCTCCTCCAGATAATAAACATATTCTATTAAGCTCTGCTTTGTTTGGGAATAACATCAATAATTTGTCCAAAGTATCAATCATACCAAAAAATGACCTGGGTTTTTCTACCATTTTGGGTATACTATATCATACTATTAACCTTAAGGAGAATAAAACTATGTTTCAAGGAATCGCAGAATGTGAAAACACATACCAACAACCTGAATTTCTATATGTAATTACATGTGGAACCAAAAACGAGAAAAGTGGCGCACCGTCGCAAACAGATAAGTTTTTTATCAAAGAAAAAGACATATCTTATACCACCATTCGTAATCGAGAAGTTATGTTCAGAGAAAACTCACCCGACTTCATCAAATTTAACCATTCTGAAAAAAAAGAACTGCGAACTGAATTAAAATTTATAATTCCCTACCCAGTTCATATGAGAGAAGGCTGGAACTCCATGCAAGACTCTCTCAACTTCTATCTGAAAGCACAACAAATAAAAGGCATCAAACAACACCCACTTCTTGCCCCACATTGCACTGGAGACGGACTCAAAGCAAGACAATGGGATGGTAAGCAATACAACGATATAGAATGCCCTAACAGAGACTGCGACCACCGAAAAGGTGATACTCCAGCCTGTAAACCACTCCTACAAATGTACTTGCAACTTCAATGGGATACCGACAAACCCTGGGGAACACTGCCAACTCCAATCGTTAAATACGAATCACGATCTTGGTACAACCTCACAAAAAAAGTACTGCCCTTTTTCAGAAATCTACACACTAGAGCAATCGGACTAGGCTACGACAACTATACATTTGAAAACCTCGCAATAAAACTGACTCTGTCAAAAAGAAAGTCAATGAGAGGATCATACGTGCCTGCTATTAATATTCAACTCGATTGCAACTATATTCAATTCCTTAAAGACCAAAAAGAAGGTGAATGATGTACTCACAAAGCGAAGTCAACCAACACGCAAAAAAAGTTATTAATATGACACCAAAACTACAAAAAAGCGTGATCTGGGAACTACAAGAAATGGCAAACGGTAGCGGACTCAATGGCGCAAGAAAACAATTCTATAAAGATAAACCAAACGCATACTTCAAAGCAGTACTCAATACAATCGCTGTTGCTATCCTTAAAGGAGAACAAAATGAAAAAAACAAGAGACAGTAACGAATTTTATCACAGCCAAAAAGACTACCTGTCTTCTAGCGCACTCAAAACTATTGCAAAAAAATCAGTGCTCCACTATATGGAACAAAAACCACTGAACTCCCCTGCACTTACAATCGGTTCCGCTTTTCATACATACGTCCTGGAAAATCACCTGTTCTCTAGTGAATTCCTTATCGCTCCCAAAATAAACAGAAGAACAAAAGCAGGTAAAGAACAATACGCAAACTTGCAAACACAAGCTACAGCAACAGGAAAACAAATCCTAAATGAAGAAGACTACATCATGATTCAAAAAATGTCCGAAAGCATTTACGAAGATGAGACTTGCAAAAACCTCCTCACTGGCGGCGAAGCAGAGGTTAGCTTTTACTGCGAAGACTTCATAGATATCAAAGTTCGCGTCAGACCCGACTACTACATGGAAAATCAATACATCGTCGATCTGAAATCTTGCCAAGACGCATCACCCAGAGCGTTTAGATACGATATCTATAAATACGGATGGCACATTCAAGCTGCATTCTATATGGACGTCCTTGGTGTTAATGACTTCTACTTCGTAGCATCGGAAAAACAACACCCACACGCATGTCAAGCCTATAAACTCTCTGACCAACTTATCAATGAAGGACGAATCGCATACATGGATGCAATCGCAAGCTGGAAAAACTTCCTCGAATTCGGAACAATAGAAAAATATAAATCCGACAACATGACAAACAATGGCATTATCATAATATGAAACAAATCCAACTCTTCCACTTACCAATCCACAACGAAATCCCCAAAAAAGAAAAAATAAACAATCTCACTCAAATAGGAAGCACTACTCACGCAAATAACGAAAGAGAAATGAACGACTTCTACGCTACTCCCTCCTCAGCTATCGAAAATTTCTTACACTGCTACCTCGTTAGAGATAAAAATAAACTTCAAAAAAATGTTTGGGAACCTGCCTGTGGCAACGGTCAAATATCTGAAGCAATCAAAGAATACGGATACCACGTAACCTCTACTGACTTGATCGATAGAGGCTACGGAACTCGTAAAGACTTCCTGTCCTTCTCACATAACTACGGAAAAGGAGACATTATTACAAACCCTCCCTTCAAAATCATTAACGAATTTATGCAAAAAGGAATGGACCTACTTGAAAATGGACAAAAAATGATCCTACTGATGAGACTACTTTGCCTCGAAGGTAAAACACGAAACACATTCTTCCAAAAATATCCCATACAATTCGTGTACGTTCACACAACCCGAATCGCTTGCCATAAACCAAATGAAGAAAAACCAACTACCGCAATGGCATACGCATGGTATGTCTGGGAAAAAGGCTTCAAAGGCGACACCGTTGTTCGATGGTTACCCTGAAAAAAGAACGACACTGCTGCTCAGAAGAATGACCCTCCATAGCAATCAGCAACCAACGCAATACAGTATCCGTAGGAAACGCATTCCTGTGAAACCAATCACTCATCGACGTCTGCTCTATACCTACACGTATACTCAAGTCCTTCAACGTCTCTCCCTCTTCCTTATAATGATTCAACCACGAACGAACTGTTGACATATGTACTAATGGATACTCATCTCGTACCTCGCCCAAAATGTACTCAACAAATAAATCCTCTGCCGAACACTTTAATAAACGACTCAAGCCAAACATCATTCGCAATACCGTTGACATCTGATACGTTGTTGTCTCACGATGACGTATGCTGTAAATGTAACCTACGGAAAATCCGCAACCCTTCGCTATGTCCACATATTTCATGTTAGGACACTTCTCATCAATAAACTCTTTCATTACTTGCGCTCACGATATATCTGGATACACCTGTCATCCAAACCTTCCTCACCCTTACACGTCTCCAATATGACCAACGTGTTCTGTACGTTACTTATCGCAGAACAATCCGAACCACTTACCTTCGCATCAACACCACGAGTCTGCATTAAACAAAACATCTCTCGACACAATAAGTCTCCATAATCCTTAATGTACTCAGCACTACAAGGTATCTTCAACAAATCTAAGTCCGTCAACTTCTCTGCTACTTTACTCTCCGTTATTATGATTGGCTCAGGCGTCTCTATTATCACAGGCTCCTTATCCTTCTTTGCATATAACGTGCCACCAACGCCTAATATTAGGCCTCCTATAATACCATATATTATTGTCATATTATTCCTCAATAACTTTATCAACATAAACTATACCATCTTCTGATGTATTATATACCGAACTTCTAATGATTCGAGTCAATTCTTGTAACATTTCTTCACGAACCTGTACATCTTCTTCCTGAATTAAAATAACCCCAATCGCTGCTGCAATCATATGTAAACACTCGTCCATTGTGTGACCTGCCATATCATCAACCATTCTTACAGTCTTCTCCATCATTGCTTGTATTTGATCTTCCCTCAGCATGGTGGCCACTCCTTATCGTTTCTTCTAGCATACTTATATGCACATCTTTGCACAGCTTTGATAGATTGTCCATAACGCTGAGATATCTTCATCCAACTCATACCTAGCCGTTTACACCGATAAATACTCTCCCCTTTCGTGATACTTTTTATTGGCCAAGGATAACC
>Ga0209232_1001172_pt1 | contig 14562 bp, 2 predicted proteins | sample ETNvirenome_2_60_FD_184066 | JGI IMG/M metagenome (GOLD analysis project Ga0209232, IMG submission 184066) | Marine viral communities from the Pacific Ocean - ETNP_2_60 (SPAdes) (version 2) | ecosystem: Environmental > Aquatic > Marine > Oceanic | place: Pacific Ocean | collected 2013-06-22
GATCTTGGATAGGTCTTCGTAGAAGTACCGCCATCCATGTCGCACTTGAAGGAAATAGAGTCATTATCGAAGCGTATAAAGTCGCCATCGTGAATAAGTCTGCCTCCAGGTACAACTGTAACGGTCATAATTCCCGCATTTGCATCATAAACTGCACCATTTACAGTCTGAGTATCGACTGTATTGCGTGGATATGTATGAGTTGAAATATAACTATCTTTATTGCAACGGAAAATTAGTGATCCAGTCGCTAACTTAATAGCAGTTTGTGCGGCTAATCCGTGTTGACCAATATTAAGATCAAGGAATCCAGTAGTAGGTGTATATGTCGCAGTAGTAATACTGTACTGAACAGTAGGTGATGTACCCACAGTAATAGCAATACCCGTAGCAGTAGTAGATGCAACAGAGATCGCAGTATCAAATACAGGATCAGTTACCCTTGGGTAAGACTTACTTGTAGTAAGTCCATCCATAGCACACTGGAAGTTAAGTGAATTGCCATTAATCTTAATACTAGTACCTGCCATAATATTATGGTTAGGTATAGTCATTGTCATGATACCTGCTACAGGATCATAAACTGCATTAGTAGGTGTATGACCCACATTAGTTGTAATACCAACAAATACATCAAAAGTATTATCAGTAACATTCCTTACTTCAAGGAACTTGTTATCTGCAGGATCACCTGCTCTTGGATAAGTGTGATTAGTGTATTGACCATCCATCTCACAAGTAAATGTAAGACCATTTGTAGTAATACCAATTAGGTTTGGATTAGTAAAGTTATGATCACCATCTGTAATAATTGTACCTATGCCACTTGCGTAGTCATAAACAAAGGAAGTAATACCAATAGTAGTACCATATCCAAGACCAGATTTGCCAACATTGATAGTAATACTATCTGCAGTAGTTGTAGCAGTACCAATCTTATTATGGAAAGGATCAGTTACTCTAGGATATGCATGATTTGTTGCGTATCCATCCTTATCACAACTCATTGTGATTGATCCTGTGGCAAGTCCTACAAGATTGTTATTAGCATATACCAGATCCACAGCAGTAGATCCGATAGATAATGTCATCGCACCTGTTAATGCGTTATATCTAACATCAGATACATCTGCATAGACTAGAGTTGAAATACCAACATTTAAGCTAAACGCAGTAGTTGAAGTAGTTGTTATACCAGTTGTTACACCGCTAATTGGGTCAGTAGTACGAGGATAAGTATGCTGAGTTGCATGATCATCTCTAGAACAAGTATATGTAAGTGAATTTGCGTCAAGAGTAATAGTATCACCAGTAGTCATACCATGAGCAGTACCGAATGATAATGTTAATACACCAGTACTTGCGTCATAAGTAGATCCATTTGGACTCTTCTGATTACCTGATTCTGCACCACTTTGGACATTGACCGCATTAGTAGCAGTACCACCAGCCCAAGTATGTACATAATCACCACCCAATACTAGAGCATTAGACTCAGCACTTCTAAAGATGTGCTTATAACCAATACACTCCATTTGGAGTCCATTCAAGTAAACACCTTCAGATAATTCTAGATTATGAGGTCCAACTGTACTGACCTCCATAATACCAGTTACATTGTTATAGAATGCAGTACTAATAGCAACTGCTGTTCCTGCTGTAGGAACACCGACAACACCTGTAATAACACCATTAACATCTCTTAGTGGTTTTACATTTGCACCTCTAAATGGAGCATATCCTCTACCTGGTGTAGAAGCAAGAGATACTATAATTCCACCTCTAGGAAGTTGGTTTTCATTAATATCACCTATGTCTATTATCGGAGTAGTAAATCCTTGAGAACTGATACCAGTGAATACTACACTAGCAATGCCAGCATTAGAATCATCTATCCTAAAGTTTGAATTGACATTATTCTCACTATAAGGTGCTTGGAAAATATTATTAATGAATAGTACGCCATTACCACCAGTTGAACCAATACCAGTAACACCAGATCCAATAGAAGTTAATCCATAAGTTGTTTCTAATCCATCAAAACTCTCAGATATATCATCAAATATTTGGTTCTTAGCGTAATCTTGTCTTAGGAATGTTCTTCCACCAAATGTTGCCCTTGCATATGGTAAATTCTGTGCATTGACTATTCCCATATCACCACCAAGAGGAGCATTGGTGAAATGTACCTTACTATCTAAGATCTGGAATGATCCTCTAAAGAGTCTAGCAGTCTGACCAGCAGCATGTGAAGTAGCAGCAGTACCAACTGCACCCCTTTCTACCTCAACAAGTGTCCATGTGCCAATTCCTACAACTGGTCCAATGGTAGTCGTACCAAAACCAACAGTTCTTACAATAGAATACTCATCTTCAATTTTAAGCAAATCTCCAGAAGTAACAGAAGAAATACCACTTAATACAAATGCAGTTACAAAACCAGCAACGGGAACATCAAGTTCATAATTGATAGAAGTATATGATAATGGTTTCTGTACAAGACCACTAATAGAAATCATAGACTTAGAATCTCTCTTTCTCATAGAGAATCTATGCTGGTTACCAGTACCAGTATTATCTAAGAATGTTACTCCAGCACCACTTATAGCATCATTTACAGTTAGAGCAATTCTAAATTGTTGATTGTTATCTTTAATCGCATAAACCGTTTCTGGAAGATATCCAGTTACACCAGCACCTGTTTTGTATACAAGAGCAGATCCACCTATTCCAATAAGGTTTGAATCTGGTTTGTATGTCAATTGTTCATAAGTAGAGAAGAAGTGTTGTTGATTGAATACTCCAGTACTACGAGTTAATTCCGTAGGATTGGAAATATTAGTTTCACGAGCATAAACTGGTACTCCTTTATATGTTAAATCGAAGGATGTAACATTTCTATTATTAATACCAAGATATATCTGTTGAGCAATATTTTCATATGCTTCTCCATAACTTAATTGTCCTATACCATCAATATCACCATTAGGGTCTAATACTTTATACATTACCTCATTGTAAGCGGTAACACTAACAATACCAGAAACAGATGGGTGGAATTCAAGACCATAAGTACCATCTGACCTATAAGTAGATCCAAATGTACCTATACCAGCAGTGGTTCCAACTGATGCTAAAGGAGTCTCACTTATGAAAGTCATACTCTTTTCTGGATCAGATAAGAGATAAATTTGATGTAAAGACTGAGTTTCTCCATAACCAACATGAACTGTTGATTTAACGGTTAAATCTGAAAGACTGGTTATACCAACAACAGTAGCAATACCAGCTTTTGATTGACTAGTTACTTCTAGTCTTCCTGATCGTTCTGTTCCATCTGGAGTGAATGGAATCTTAAATCTATAATTTGATGCCCCAATAGTAGATGGATCAACTATAATTGACTTATACTTGACATTTATTGTATTTGAACGACTATTTTGGAAATCAAATTTAACTAAACCACTTTCAATCTTAGATGTTATCGTACCAATAAAGTTTGGAGCAGATAATCCACTTAGATTCTGTTTTGAGTTAAATGCTGCTAATTCTGTCAAATATGTATCAACACCATCATGCATAACCGCATATTCTAGATAATCAACCTGTTTTGGTAAACTAACCCCAGGATTGTCAATAACTAAGAATTGTATAATAGCTGCTTTACTAGATGTAGTGGATATTCCAAAAAGACTGTCTGTATATGCATTTCCTAAGGTATCAGCAGCACCAACTGTAACCATTCCACCTTCTAACCTAATATGTCCAAAATTAGTAGTACCAAGACCTACAGAATCAGAGAAATTGCTCTGTAGAGACTTAACTTCATAATCAGTGTCAAATGGTTCATTTGGACGGAACAATAATTGTGTTTCTGATAATGCAGGAGAATATACCGTATCAAATGTTCCATATCCAGTACCGAGACCAACTACTTGGTTCCAGTTATGCATACCGTTCTTTTCAAGCAAGAAAGTATCTTCATCAACAGTAACTGAGATGAATTCGTTAAATTGGTAATGGTTCTTAGCAGGATCTTCTGCCTGATGTACAGTCTGTGTTAAGAATCTTTGGAAATACCTTCCTGAAGGATAATATGCTATTTTTCTAAAATCACTTAAATCGTTAGACTCATTAGATACAAATTTATCTGAAACATCATCAAGATTCAAAACTCTGTTAGTTTTGTTTAAAATGTAGTCAGATAATCTAGTAGTTCTTAATTCTACATATTTTGATATATTTCCTTGAGCTTCAAAATCTCTTGCCAAATCATATGGATAAATTGAATCAACTCTAAGTGGATCACCAATAAAGTCAAGAACTAGACCACCAGCATCTTCTGCAGGAATAGTTGTATCACCAGGGTTTCCCTTGGTCATAACTTCAGTATTAGCAAAGTTCTTTAACCCTGATGGATGAACTATATCATTAACATAAGTGATTAAGTCTTCATATGTCTTAGGACTCTCAATTGCATAAGAAAGGTTCTGGTAATAATCATTATCAGGTAATACCTGATTAGTATCATTGATAAGACCAACATTATCTCTCCAACCAACTAAGTTTGTAGCGGAAGCAGCAATATCAAAACTACCTTCAAATTCTTTAATACCAATTACTCTACATGATGAACCACTTAATTTACCAGTTAATGTGTCATTAATATCTAAAGGTTCTGCACCACTAACAATAATCTTAGCAGCATTTGAATCGATAAAGTCTAATGCAACATCTGCAACAGGATTATCATTTCTCTTGAATGGTTCATTTTCAATAAACTTAGAAGCAGCTTTAATTACTTCAAACTCAGCAAGATTGTTTGCTTGGGTCAATTGACCAAATCCAAAGGCAACTGTTGCTCCAGTACCAGGATTTGTAGAAATTCCATTTAAATCAAATGTAACTTCTCTTGGGTTAACTCCATCATTATAACCAGTAACTTCAAATGGAATAAACTTATAATCTCCAGAGTTGTAACCATCACCACTTCCAGCATCATATGCGATACCTTCGACCAGTAACTTATCACCAATTTGTATTGGTTCTGTTACATAACCAAGAACAGGGGTAGTAATTGTAGCAGTTAATATTCCAGCAGCGGCTTGTACATTAATAACACTGATACCATTACTATTCCTAACAGGAGCAATAGCATATTCATTATTAGATAAACCAATAGGAGGAACGGAAACAGTCGCACTAGTAACAGCAGAGTCACTTAATTCACAAGTAATAAGACCATTATCCAATACTTCACCAGTTCCTTTGTCGTACAATGCTAGTGCTGGTGCAGTAATATAGAATTTACCACCAGATACAACTCTAACTTCTCCAATAGTTTCAAAACTGTCTATGTTGACAACTCTAGGAACAAATGCATCAGGTCTAAGAGTATTATCGGATGGATACCCAAAAACATCCTCTGGAACATTTAAAGAATCTAATTTATTGACTTGTGCTGATTCTGCAATTATAGTAGCATTTTCTCCACGATCTCCAATACTAGAAATACCAGGCAACCTTCCATAATTTAATCCAGGATTGGCAATTCTTGTTGAAGCAATACCACCAGTAGCATTTCTTGAACTAGTAGTATATTCAAGTTTATAGCAATCATCTGCAATATAATTCAGAGCTTCTGGTTTATTTCTCAAATTGAGGTTAAATGTGGTATCCCCAATACTAGTAATGCTATAATCCGTTGTATATGAACTATCAACATACTTAATTTGAGATCCATTAAATACAGTCTTATCAGAAGTGGATATACCAGATGAAGTGAATAAACTGTAATATATGATCTTAGGAGCAGTTTCTGAATATTGAACTCTTATAGTTGGATGGAATTTGTTACTATAAACAGGAATAGTTGATCCAACACCAACTGTTGCCACTGTAGTGACACCAATTATCTCAAAACCAAGACTTGTACCAGATCCAACAAATTCATTATAGAAATTGTTATCATAATAGAATTTTAAGTTATTCCCAGCTAAAGTAGGATCACTCATATCAAAAACAAGATCATTACTTCTAAATGGTCTTATTTGTGGATTAATTGGGTTTATGGTTTGTCCAGTACCACCAATTGATACTATATCAACAACATTAGGAGTCCCTGTAGTTTCCTTAAGAGTATTTGCAATTTGGAATGTATTTTCATCATTTACAACAACATAATATTCTCTTTGACTAACTCCTTGAGGTAAGTTTGCACCATAATACAATACTTTATCACCAGTTACCAAATTGTGCTTATATGAAGTAATTCTATTAGTATCAGTGTTTATTCCAGATGCATTAATGTCGATAGGGTTGATTATTAGATAATCATCAATAATTTTAACTGATGCATAGGTTGTTGTTCCAATACCAGTAGCAAGACCAGGTTGAACAATTAAATTAACAACATCACCATCTTCTAACTCATGATTTGATGCTGTTTGAACAGTAGAAGTTATTTTTTCAACAGTTCCAGTAACTTGATCAGATTCTTGTGTTTCAAATAAGAAATTGTAGTCATTTGTAGAACCACTAGCACCAAGGAACCAAACATCCTTTGAAGTCTTAGTAGTTTTGATACCAATAGTATTAGCAGTCTTTGCAGTAACATATACCTCCATTCCGTCTGTTATGGAGAAAGTACCAGTATAAAGATCTGTTGTAGCAACAGAAATTGTCTGACCAGCAGGAGGTGCATAGTACTTAATAGCATCATTAGTAGTTAATCCATGATTAGGCCAATAAATTGTTTGTACTAATTGAGATCTAGTAGTAGTAACACCAAGATATTGATATGAATTACTTACTGATGCTCCTGGTGCAGTACCAAAACCAATTGACTCTGAAGCATTAAAATAATACTTACGATTAGGTTTAGATTCAAATTTATTAGTAACTATTGGTATTTCTAGTTCATCTGCATAATATGATATTCCTAATCCAATTATGCCAGAAGTTGTAACACCAAGAGATCTACGAATTCTTAATGCACTATCTTGTGGGAAAATATCCAGAACTTTAGCAGTTTCTGTTCCAATTCCAACAGTTGTACCAACACCAACTGGATTTGGAAGAACTGTAGAGAATCCAATAGTAGCACCAACAGATAATCTTTCTGGTATAAACTGTACTCTAATATCAGTGACCAAACCAACAAATCCATCTTCTAGAAGAGTTGATGAGATATTTAAGGAACTAATCTTATGAGAACCCTTAAGTTTATTAACACTAGTAGATAATCCAGCAATTTGTATGAAGTCATTAAGATTAAATGAATGTGATGGATCAAAATGTGCAGTAACGCTATTAACCTTCCATTCAAATACAATATTGTTATACTGTTCAAATGCTGTATTAATCTTATTAATAGTCTTACCATTTAAAAGACTTACATAAGCAGTTGCACCACTTCCACCAGTACCTTCATCTTCAAAGTTTATTTTTGCCCCAATAGTATATCCTATTCCTGATTGAGATATATTTAAATTTTCTATAGATCCAACTTCAATCCTATTTGGTGTAGCAACATTAGGGATCTGCTTATATGGTTGATATACAAAATCATATGAAACTCCATCCCCAAACATCTTGTATGGGAAGGTATTTCGTATTAATTTGGAATTTTCAAAATCAAAATTACTTTGCTTAATCTTTTCACCAGGAACTGTATTAACTTTGAGAGGAATTCCCCTATATGTCTCACCAATATAATATGGAAACTCTGGTAATAAAAACTCATCTACAGTAGCAAAATATGCATAAACACCTTCATCAAATTCAGGTGTTTTGCAGAATCTACCATTATGCTCATCTAAATCACCAGAAGCATCATAATAGTAGTCTTCAATAAAGAATCCTGCCTCATATTCTGCCAAAGATGGTCTATTATAAACTTTAGTAGTATCAATCTTATAAGAAGACTTCAATCTAGCAGAAGTAGACTGAATGTCATCGGCATCATATAATCCATATGGACCATAAATGGGATTACCATCATATGCCCATCCAATAATCGGAGAATGTCCACCACCATCATCACCAAAGGCATTCCTGACAGTTGCTCCATAAGCAACAGATTCAACTGCTAATCCACCGTCAACTGGAGTAAGATAATCACCATTTTCTGTACCACTAGTTTTATACTTATTAGAAACTAATTGTCTAACTCTAGTAGAGAATGTTGCAGAATCTCCAGGAGATTTAACTATAACATTAGTAGTAGTTGCAGCATATCCAACACCTGAAGATAATACAATAACTGATGATATTTCTCTACCATCCATAACAGCACGAAGTTTAGCACCATAAGCACTACCAACACCAGTTACTGTTAATTCTGGAGGTCCATCATAGTTTATTCCTCTACTTTGAACAAATGCATCTATAACTCTACCATTAACAATGGTTAATCCAATTTGACCAAATTGACCATAATTTACATCAACAGAAGGTGCTTTTTCAAAATTGATAATGTTGGATCCATAATCCATACCTTTATCATACAAAACAGCTTCTAAGACACTTCCACGAACAACAGGAATAGCATCTATAACTATTGGTTTGTCTAAATCGGTAATAACATTAACATCAACTGTTACAGGTGGATATGAGAAATTCTGATATCCAACTCCATGACCAGTAAATCTAACATACTCCTTATTAAGATAATTGGTCTTATCTGGAGTTCTTGTGGTAGCAATACCAGAATAACATAGTCTAAATCTATTTTCATCAAGAGTCAATACTTGATACTGTGAATTAGTAGTTAATCCAGTAATAGCAGTAGCACCAGCACTAGTCGATATGCCATAATGAATAACTTCCCCATCTTTAAATCCATGACTAGGGAATTCGACAAAAGATCTACTAGTACTAACTCCTGTAGGTTGAATTGAAACTACTTTATTAGTATAATCAGATCCACCATCCAAGATACTAACTCTAGAAATCTTTCTCTTAGTGTAATAATCTCTAAATTGATGAATACCTGAATTTAGATCTGCAGCAGTTGTACCAAATCCAACAGTATTGGCAATACCAGCAACAGCATCAGATTTTGTTCTATAAAGTTTAAATATTGTCTCACTAGTTACACCGACATAATAAGATTGTCCTTCAACTAGACATGTATCAATACCAGCAGATGCAGCAGTGTGCAATCCAACTAAATTGTTATTATTTGCTCTATAAATGACTCTATCACCAGATCTATAATAATGGGGTTTATCCATTATAAATCTGCCACCTTTCCCATCTAGAGGATCAATATTACCACCAGCATAGAATGATTTTGCGTTAAATGTAAATTCTCTATATGCTAATTCTGTTACTGCTTGAGCAACTGCTCCACCACCATTACCACCATGTATATCAACAGAAATAACTTTTTTGATTTCAAAATCAACTGGATCAATTAAAACATCAGTAACTGTACCACCAATTGATAATCTACCAAATGCAGTGTTAATTCCTGATGAATTGCTCTCAATAGTGATTTGTGGAGGATGGAGAACATCATATCCAACACCAGCATTGACAATATCTAATGCTTTTAGAGGTCCATAATAAATGTACTTGTCAGACTTATAATTGGTGATTTCTACACCATTTATCAACATTCCTGTATTACCATCTAGAGTTACCTCTGATGATGTCAATTGTTGATTTCCTCTAGTTAAATCTTGGTCAAGAACGAACTTTTTAAGAGTTCTACCTGGGAAAATTGATTTTCTTGCTTGTTCAATTCTAACAAAATCATGAGTTCCAGTTGTTACCTCTGGAGGAGCAAATTCTACTGCAATTCCTGATGGAATGAATGATCTAGAAGGATATAACTTAATTTTGTTCTTTTGTGCTAATACTTCTACAAAATAAGAATCCCCATCCAATCCACCAATAGGAATACTGCTTCCAACTGGAACATAAGCAATTTCTTCACCTGTTCTAAATGGAACATCCTGTGGGAAAGAAATAGTAGTATATCTGTTAGTTAAAGTCTGATATCCTTCCCATGATCCACCAGATACGGATGGATCTATTAAAAGAGCATGAACTTTATCAGTATCAATTGGATATGACGGAATAGAGTTGGAAGCGACATATCCTTCCTTCTTATCACTATCTGAATGTTTTGAATCTAAAATATAAGTATTAGAAACACTAGATAAGATCTGATTTTGTCCACCAACAATAGGAACAATGGTACTAGACGCTTTTTCTTGAATTCTTCTTATATCATAGAAATATCCAGGTGTAGTACTAAATGTTCCTTGTACACTTATTGAATTATTGGTAGTATTGACATAAGTAATGACTAGAGGTGACGCAGCAACAGTTTCTGTGTTTCTTACCAATAATTCAATACTATCACCTGTCTTTAAACTAGACTTATCAATCTCACCCTTCAAAGTAAAGGTAGAACCAGTTAAATCATCAATTAAGTACCTAGCACTAGTATTGTAGATCCAAGAATTGAAGAAAATTTGTTCCCAAGTCTTATTTACCTGTGGATTGGTAACAAATCTTCCAAGGTTCTTAACATTAATCTTAGAAGTCTCAGATAATCCATACAAATCCTGAAGAGAGTCAAATTGACTCAAAACTCCAGTTATCTTCATTACAACTTGCTTACTATTATCATTATTCTCATACCCATAAACAAAAGTAGGTGTAAAGATATTTTTAGTAGACGCAATATCCTTGCTTGTTGTAGTTACACCAATAAACTGGTTTATTGTCTTCTCAGTGTAGTCTAATTTCTGATAATCAGTCTCTGTTGATACTCCAACCTCTAAAGACCCAGTTTGCCCAAATCCAATAGTAGAATCAACGGTTATAACTGTTGCACCAAGACCAATTTGACCAATTGCTTGAGTTCTACCTGGAACGACAAAAGTACCTTGAATTAGGTCTCTATCATCATAACCAATAAAGATAGAAACACGGTAATAATCATCTCTAATCTGCACAACCTCTGAAATAGGTCCACTGGCAGCATTTACTAGTGGATTTCCTGGATCATTATCCTGATAAAGTGTTTGTCCAACTAAATTTGCAATATCTCCAGAAACTAACTGTACAGCAAAGGATTGCCTTCTTAAGTAGTTGGCATAAGAGGGTTTAATGAGGTATTTTTCAAGATCATTGATTTTTGGTTCTAAACCAAACAATGTTTTGAACAAAATCTTGAAAGATTCGTCAGTACCCTTAGATTCGTATAAACTTCTTGCCTCTTTTATAAAATTATTAACATCTAGTTCAGGACTTAACGGTACACCCTCTAAACCAGGTGTATATTGTGCCTTTAACTTATCATAAAATTCTTGTAGGAATAATACACTTAAGTTCTGTATTATATCTCCAGAATCATGTGTAGAAGCAATACTATCAGTCCATGATAGTTCTTTTGCATTATTAGGTGCATAATATGAAGTAATACCACTGAACCCTCTTACACAACCAGTAAAACTATTAGTAGTTACACCTGAATATGTAATAATCTCATCACCAATCCTTAAAACACCCCATTGATTTGGGAATCCTTTAGTATTAGGGGAAACTTCTATTGTATCTGCAGTTGTGGTAATATCAGAGGTAATTGATACAATACCAGATATAACATCCTTTGTTAAATTATCAATTTTAATATATTGATCGATATTCTCTGCAATATCTACAGGTCCACCTTGGTAATCTTGTGAGATATAGTATTGTTTTAAAAAATCCTCGAATAGTGGATTTTCCGCAACAGCAAACTCAGGAGTTTGGTCAGAAACTACCTGGTAAGTTTTTACTCTTGAAGATAAGGGGCTATATGTTTCGATCATCCGTTTTTACGATCTGATAATGGATCCATTAGAATAACTAGATGTGACTTTATACCCAATTCCAGATATTTGTTGTCCAGAGGATATTGTGTCTCTCACGATATTTATCCTAGTATTAGACATGTCTAATTGAAGGAACAAATCCTTCAATCCAATAATATCATTAGATTCTGGATATGCTTGAATTTCAACAACACCAGATGCACGAGTAGTGCTTGTGATATTGATCGTATTGATCATTATTTCACCTTTTACATAATCAACAGTACCAGCAGAAGGAACAACCACAGGTGGATCATCTCCAGATAGTTCAGATAACTGAATTACAGCAATATCACCTGTTTTTAAGTCATCATGAGGAAGATCAGTGAAATATAATGTATTTTGATTACCTTCAATGGTAAATCCTGTACTTTTTATGTTTTTACCCTTAGGATTGACATGGAAAGCATTACCAAAGCATAATTCATACTGTGTAAAAGCATTGAAAACAGGTTTCAAGTCTCTTCTTACGGTTAATCGTAAAATATTGGATGTAAATGCACTATTTGTATCATCAATAATTCTCTGACTCTGAGAATACTTGAATCTACCCCCAAATGCATTTAAATTAGTAGATTTTCCATAAGTTGTTAAAGAATCAATGACTTGTGCCTTCAATCCTTCAGAATCACTGTAAACATTGGAATTATAATACGCAGTAACATCAAGTTCAATGTAAAGAATCTTAAGATCGACGATTCTTTGGTTAATTCCTGCAATAGAGTAACTTTTTAATCTATCTAAAATTTGTGTTTTACTAAAGTCAGACAAATAAGTGGAATTTCTAGGTTTGATACTTAAAATAACCGTTCCGTACTCAGGTGGATCCAATTCTTCACCACCAATAACAGAAACAGACTCTGCATCAGGGAACACACTCTGTATAATACCTTCGTAATCCTTCGCTGTAACCGCCCTGTACTGCGATGAATAGACTCTAGGTGCAATATACTTAATTGACTCTATATCTTCAACATCACCGCCTCCTTTGGCGACCTGTAGAGTAGTTATTAGGGGAGTTGTTGATGCATCTACTGGATTATTTGCATCATCTACAGCATCTCCACTATATGAGAAGAATTTTCCATCATTTCCTGCCTTTCCATCAGTAATAATGTAACTAACTTCAATAACATCACCATTATCTAACTTTTTACCAAATAATCCATCTCCAAATAGCAGTTCATACTTCTCATCCTTGATCTCTTGAATAAGATAGATGTTAGACTTCTCATTAATTGCTGTAATGTTGTCAATTTTTGAATATTCTAGTCCAGAAGTCGATCCAGACTTCCTTACAAACACTCTAATTGAAGCAGTATCTACAAATGAGTTATCTAGAATGTATCTTTGCTGTAAACTAGCATTTACAGTGAAAAATTTCTTTAAAAGTGTACCTTGATATATTGTAATATCTCTAAATTCTGCTGTTCTTGGTGGATTTACTGTAATATTACTTCCAATATCAACTGGACTAGCAATAGTTATGTCTTCTGGAATAGAAAATGTAAAAGAAGTGTTATTTTGTGCTCCTACACAGACCAATCCTTTCCTTAATTTGATACTATTACTATTTCCGTTGAATTTAAAGTCAAAATTTACAATTGCTTGAGCAGATTTACGAGATCTAGGTACATATCCAATGTTTCTTGCTAAAGAAACTACATTTTCTCTCAAAGTTGCTGAATCCAAGAAGGATTCGTTAGCAACCATATTGGTATTGAACGCTGAAATATAAGTATTATACGCTAAGATATCAATTAGCATCGATAAATTAGATCCTTCAAAGTCAAAATCAGTAAAATTACTGTTTGCTCTCAGATAAGATCTGATTTGTGCCTTAATTTGGTCAAAATCAAGGTTTGTAAACTTGGTTACGGGCATGTTTTCTACCTAGTTGCCTCTAAAATGAACGAAAATGATGACAATGCTTGAGGCTGACCCACTACTTCAAAGGAAATAGTTACTTCAAATTCATTTTGATCAGGTCTGGGGTCTGCTTTTACTATAATATTATCAATCCTGGGTTCCCACATTGCTAGAAGACTCTTTATGTCTCTTGCTAGTACACTTCCTGTAGCAACATCACAGAACCCGAACAAAGTCTCATAGATATCTGATCCTAAATCAGGATTATAAAAGCGTTCTTTTAACTTAGTTTGTACTAAATTTCTTACAGAACGAATTATTGCCCTCTCATTCTTAATTACACTTAGATCTCCAGTAACGGGATTAGGTAAAAAATCGAGAGTTATATCCTTGTATGATCGAGATGTTCTATCTGCCATTATATCGGCACAGTGTCAGGGTTATTTATACCCTATATTCTCAATTCCAACGAGTGACTACTAATTCGATGCTATTATCATCCATTTCCCACTCCTCTAACACTTGAAATCCATCATTTTTTATCTGATTATGGATAGTCATCCTTGCATACTGTTGAGTAACCTTTTCGATAAACCTTTTTGGAGGAACTGGATCTTTCCAAGTTTGTATATCTGCTACTAATTCATATTCTGTTCCGTTCCAACGGAATCCTATATCATTCCCTATAGCAACATCAACCTTTACTTTCTCATGGGTATGGTCAATAGGGTTAATTAATAAATGATCCTCCTGTACATCGTACTGAAGGATCTGTAATGCTTCGAGCAAAGCGGGTTTTTTAGTTATCTTAGTCTTTATC
>Ga0209232_1001174_pt1 | contig 14544 bp, 8 predicted proteins | sample ETNvirenome_2_60_FD_184066 | JGI IMG/M metagenome (GOLD analysis project Ga0209232, IMG submission 184066) | Marine viral communities from the Pacific Ocean - ETNP_2_60 (SPAdes) (version 2) | ecosystem: Environmental > Aquatic > Marine > Oceanic | place: Pacific Ocean | collected 2013-06-22
ATGGCGGAATTGCAGGACTGTACGGTAATCTGGGAAAACAACAGGCAGGTATTGCAGCACAACAAGCCGGTATTGGCGGTCAGCAATTAGGCCTTGGTCAACTATCCCAGCAGCTTGGCCTTCAAGACATTTCAACCATGCAGCAGCTTGGTCGGGAGCAGCAAGCACAGCAACAGGCTGAACTTGATGCCTTACGGGCTAACCAGCAAAAACAGTTGTATGAGCCATACAGCCGCGTTGCGTTCTTGTCAGATATTTACAAAGGTGCTCCTTCTACTCAAACTTCTCTGGGCTCGCAAGTTGCGCCCTCTGCTCCAACCCCCTCTGCTTTTCAACAGATCGCGGGAATAGGAACCGGACTTTTGGGAACCGCTGCCGCTGCTAAACAAATTGGCGGACTATTTTAACAGGAAAGTATCATGCTCGGAATATACGATAGAAGAATGTTTAACCAGAATATGAACCCACGACGCATGGCCGAAGGCGGGTCTACCTTTCCGGATCTTAGCGGCGACGGAAAAATAACTCAGAAAGATGTTTTAATGGGCCGTGGTGTTAAAATGGCAGAGGGTGGCATCATGTCTGCCATGGACGAAGACATGATGATGGACATGCCTGCAATGCCACCGGAACAAGAGGCAATGATATATCAGGAAGCACAGAAACTTCCTCCAGAAGTAATACAAACAGCCGGAAATGAACTACAGGCGGCTACGAGTGAACTTGCTGCTGAAGAAGTAGGCAATGCCGTCAATGAAGAGGTTGCCCGCACTGTCAGTAACATGGACATGGCAGGTGACTTCAAAGACATTATGAACGCTGTCTGGGATGAAAACGAAGGTGTGGAAGCGTACCGTGCCCGTTTGGCGCAGGTTGTTGGACCAGAGGACGCTCAAAGAACACCAGATTCCGTGTTAGCCCTTGTGCAACCGACCCTGCAACTTGCCCAGATAGACCAAGGCATTGGTGCTTTGATGCAACAAGAGTTGGAAGAAGTCGGCGGTTTAGGCGGTGGTATTACCGAATTAGCAGCCAAGAGCGCAGTTTCGGACGGAATGGCCGCAGAGACAGGAGCCTTGGTTGATGCTGTAGGAAACATGGCCCAAGGACCAGCCGGTATAATGGCAACCGGAGAAAATCCTATGGGTATGGACCCAATGATGTTACAAGCTATGATGCAAGAGGCAGGCCCCATGGGCCAAGGTATGGCTTAAAGGAAGTTTAAATGTTAATTCAAAACTACATAGATCGCCTTAACCTTCTTCGACAAGCTGGTAAGGGGGGTGGTTTAGCTGGTTTAATGCAACCAGATATGAGCGCTGTCCGAACACGAGAAGCGGAACTGAAAAAGTATTTAGGACAGACAAACTATGCCAAGCAACTAGAAGAAGCACAAAATTTAGGGAAGCTGCAACTTGGTTTAGCCTTAGCTCAACGCGGCTTTGCTGCCGCAGGAGCTACCCCTAAACGTGGAGAATCTACAGTAAGCACTTTGTCCAGAGAACTTCTCTCGCCTCTTGCAGGAGACGCAGGTGCAGTTGCCACTCAGATGATGAAACAAAGACAAGCTTCTGACGCAGCTAAAGCAGCAGAAGATCGTCAGATAAAGGCAATGGCTTTGCAGCAGATCACTTCGGAGGATGCTGCGTTTCGTGATCTTGCAACTAAACTAGCGCCGGAGGCTTCTTCAGGACTTTTGGAAACGCCCTACTACGTTATACAAAAGGACGAATCCGGCAAGTGGGATTATGTTCCGCAGGCTGATGGTAAGGGTCAGATGCAAGTTCGACAACAAAAAAATACCGGAGCACCTTACAACGTACAGACTTTAAAACTACAACCTCTTCTTTCGGGCCAGACGCTCGTCAAAGCAAGTGATCTTGGCAAGTACGGTCTTGGCAAACCCGTAGGAAAAGACACGATAAAAGTTTCTGACGCGGGTATGGCTAGAGAAATTCTTGCAACTAAAGATGGTGTTAAAGAGTACGGTCCTTTAGTTGAAACAAAAATTGTTTTTAAAAATGGTACAGCAAGTCAAGTTCGCGGTGACAATAACAAGGCCATTACTATTGGAAGTGAACTTGGTAACTATGAGATGTTTCAGAAGCCAACAGGCACTGCTCCCACGCCTAAAGGCACAAAAGAGCCAAAATTCTTGGATAGTTTTCGAGGCATGGTGGCTCAAATGGGTGACCAGCAAGAAAAGCAGGGACTTGGTAAGACATCCGTTAGGTTTGACGCTAAAAAGTTTGCGGCTAACCCTGATTTAACACCGGGTGAAAACTTCCCCTTTAGCAAAGTTTTAGGCGTCGATCAAGACACCGGCGAAATTATTACGAAAGATCTTTCGGAATCCGAACAACAGGTTTACGCAAACAACCTCCGTGCATCTTATTTGAATGTTTTTGACTCTATAAAAACGGGACAACAACCCGCAGACCTTAACAACACGTTTATTGCAAAAGAGCTTAGTAAAAGTTTAAGTGCTTTAGGTTTATCTAAGGAAGACCAACTTCCGGCTGGAGTTGTGATGGGCCGCGAGCAAATAACTGACCCTGCTGCAATAACGGCGGCTTATAAAAATGCGGTTTCGGGTTTTGCCATTGATGTTCAAGGTACTTTGAATAACCTTCCTTTTCCGCGTACGGATAAAGATTTGCGAACCGGAACAGGCAAAACTGTTCTTTTTAGTGAGTTGGGTGTGGATTTTGGGCCGTCAACGGTTAGTCCAGCTCCTCTTCCTATAGACTCCGATGCTGCGACTATTGAAACAAGAGCAACTAATGTAAGAAACCTTGATCCAAGTAGTATTCAAAATCGCATTTTAGCGGAAAAAATATCTAAGGAGACAGGTATAAATTCTAAACTTCGCACTAAAACAGCCGATTCAAGAGGCAAGCAGCTTACTGTTGTTAATGACGCACTTAACGCAGAACGGGAAAAGTTAACCAAAGCTATATCAACCCCTGGTGCTGCGGCAAGTGCGGAAGTTCTGGACAAGTCGCTGGAAATGTTAGCGCAATTGCAAAAGCTTGATTATGCTATGAAACAAAGTGGCGTAACCGGTTTTGTAACGGGTCCTTTAGAGGCGAACCTCAAAAAGTTTTTGGGGTTAAACGTTGGGGAATATTTTAGAACACCAGAGGGCCAGCAAGCTGCAAATCGTTTTATTGCTACAATACCTATAGTTGAACAGCTTTTTGCGCGAGATATTCTAAAGGAAACAGGAGAACAGAGGTATACCGATAGAGATTTAAAAGGCGCTCAAAACGTCCTTGTAAAATTAAATGAGTCTGACGATTTTAATAAGGATAAATTGAATCAGCTAACCGGCTATTTAAAAAATCTCGTAAAAAGCGGTTTGAACAATGCGGGTACTTTTGATATTTCACCTGCTACATTAGAGAAAGCTGCAATGCTTGGGATTGACCTTAAAAGCATCACTCCTAAAAACAACTTTTACAGCCCTTATTTTAATCAAGGCAAATACGCTGTTACAAAACAACCTATTCCTCAGTTTTCAAGACAATACATGAAAAGTCTTCGGGATGACGGAATCTTTGGGTATGCCGCAGTAAGAAATACGACAGGAGGGGCGGTATCGTACAAACTTATTAAAGTAGATGATAAAGGACTTCCTGTTCCTAAAGATCCTCAAAACTTAAAAGCAGGATTTAAAACAGTAACATACGTTGGCGATGCCGGATGGAAAAATCTCGTTCCTAAAAAAGAATTAGATTTTAATAGAAATTATTTACTAAAAACATACAGTCTGGACAGGTAAAATGCCGCAATTAAAACATCAGTTGTACCCTGAAATAATTATCGATACAGACTCTGTTGTTGTAGAACCTGGAGGCAGTTTTCAGTACAAAGGAAGTATTGATGGAGGTTCTACTTATTTTGATCTTCCTAGTTCTGTAACCATAGATCCTGTTACTTTAGAACAAGACATAAACAAAGACGGAAGTTCTGCTTACATTGCCATGGATGCTGTTTTAGGTGACGTTCAATTTTTAAGTCAAGGACCTGAAACAATTGTAGGTGGGACTATTTCTCCTGCTGTTCAAAGAACTCCTGCTAACCTTCTTGGTGCGCCTGCTGATATTGGAAATTTGTTGGCGCAGGCAACCATAGACGCTCCTATAAATCTTTTAGATTGGGCTTTTAAAGGTTTTGAGGGTGACATGCCTTCTGAACGATATGCTTCTGCGGATCCAAAAGATGTTTTTGCAGGCAGCGAGCAAATAGCAAGAGGAATGGAAAACATAGGTGACGTTGCGCGTGAGGCAGACGCTTATTTAGATAAGGAAATGGGAACCTTCGGTAAGATACCTTATACAGATATAGAAGTTCCTTATGATTTAGGGTTGTCTGACGCGGTGCTTAGTGCTTTTAAGTTTGACACTACTCCTGACGAAAGCACTAAAGCTCGTAAATACATTTCGTTGATTACACAAATTATAGCTGGGGCTCCCGCAGAAGGGGGTGTAATTACAAAAATTGCTGGAGAATTAGCTAAACTACCAGGAAGTCCTACGGCGCAAAGGGTTTACGAAGCCATAAGTGAACTTGGAATAAATAATCCTTTAAAAGCAGCAGCACTTGAAACGGGTGCGGGTGCTCTTGCAGGAACAGGAATGGTGACAAGTTTAGAAGCTTTAGAAGCTGCTTATCCGGAAGCTCCTCAGTGGATGAAAAACACCGTTATGGCAGGAGGAGGAATTGCGGTTCCTGTTGCAGGCATGACGGTTGGTTCTACGGTTTATGACGTTGCCTTAAAAACACCAATTGTTCGAATACCGTTGCGGATTTTTAGGGGTGCAGCGGAAGGTTTAACACCAAAAGGCATAGAAAGAGCCGCCACTCGTTCTCTTTCTAAAATGGGAGGTGACTGGAAGGACCGCAACGAAATTATTGGAGTCCATGACCAATTTAAACTTGCTATAGCAGAAGGTCGCGACATAGACAGAACTACTCGAATAGCATTTACCACTCCTCAACTTGCACGTAACGAAGCTCGCATATTAGAGGCTCAACTTAATGCAGCAGAGAAGAACATGCCTACGGCAGAGGTTGCAGAACAACGTCAGTTAATTCAAAATTTACGGAAATTTTCTACTTTACAAGAAGGGCATTTAGCAACACTTACCGCAGGAGGTAACGTAGGCAACACAGCTTATAGTAGATACTCCGACAGATTGATGGATCGCAGAGATAAAATACTTGCAGCATTAGATGAATCTATTTTTAAACTTGATTTGGGTGGTAAAGTAGGCGAGGACATACCGGATGAAGTTTTAAAGGCAGACTACGAACAAGGTCTTGCTACAAATAATTTTCAATACAACGCAAATCGTATACGAGCCTTTCAAGAAGGGCGGTTGGTTCTTGATCCAGAGCAGTCGCAGGCTCTGACAAATGTTTACGAAAGCTCTTTGTCTAAAATAGATAACGCCCGCGAAGAAGCTTTGTTTGATGCTCAAGAAAGGATTCAGGCTATTCGGGACAGTATGCCCGACAACATGAGCGATTCTGACCGTGACTTTTTTAACATGTGGATTCGTCGTGAGCTAGATACATCTTACAAAGAGATAGATTCTTACGAAGATCTTCTCTGGAACAACATTTCAGGTTTGGATCAACCAAAGACAAATTCAGTAAAAAGTGCAGAAGGGGCTGATTTAGGTCCTGAAATACTTATAGACGGTGTTCCAATAGGAGAGCATTTTGCCGCAAAGGTGGCTGCTCTGGATGCTGGAGAAGACGTAAATCAAAGTAAATATCTTTGGAAGCTATCCGGTCGCGATGCTTTAACAGATCAAGCATCTAAAGGCGGCGGACCAGATGCTCAGAAAGTTGCTAAACAGAACTTGGTTGTAAAAAGCCAAGAGGCTGTTGTTGCAGAACGCCAACGAGAGCTAGATCTAGCTACAGAAAACTTAGCAAAAATTAATCAGGAAGATTTTACAGACCCTAAAGTTGTGGCGGCTCGCGCAGAAGTAGCTCGGCTTGAAGCCGAATTGAAACAAATTCCAGATGGTGCAACCATAGAGGACACAACAGTTATTCGGCGGGCTAACGCAGTTAAACAAAAATTGACGGGAGCTCAAGCAAAACTTGCAGAATTGTCTAAGCAAAACTTAGGAAATCCTGCTTTAAAGAAAGCTCAAGCTGATTTTGAAAAAGCGCAGACTAGACTAAACGAATCTCAGATAAAGTTAGAAACAGCGCAAGGTAATCTAGAAATTTCTTTAAGCAAGGGAGTTGTGTATGAAGGGAGCGCGGTAAAGCTTGAAGATGAAATAAATAATCGAAGTATTCTTGGTGTTAAAACGGAAGATGGTATACCTGTTGGAAGAAGCGCTCAAGAAGTGCAAAACATTATTTCTATACTAAAAAGAGAAATGAGCGTCGAACAAGGAGGACCTTCTCGTAACCCACAGAAAGTGATGTCTATCGGTCGTATCATAGACGATTTGCAACGGGCTATTGCAGACCCTGAAAATTTTTCAGTGGATACTACCGCCTTAGATGCTGCTAGAAAAATGACCGCAGCTAAAAAACAGTTGTATGAAAAAGGCTCCGTTGGAAAATTACGGGGGTTTACAACAAAAGGCGAACCTCAAGTTTCGGTAGAAAGAGCTATCGAAAAGATTGCCCCAATTACGGGACAAGAAACTTCTTTGCGCGAACTTCAGACTGCTCTAACACCTATAGCTACGGGAGAGGGTACGCCCTTCCGGCTTGTTCAGGCTGAGGACGGAAGTGTCACGGCTCAATTAGACCCTAATTATAATTTAGAAAGATATGCTACAGAACCACCTACTCCTTTTGAATCAATAAGAGTAGATGGAGGCAGGTCTCTTGGCCTTAAAGTGTCTGAGAATACCCCTGCAACAGAAGCTAACATTAAGCTTATACGAGACACTCTTTGGGACAGGTTTCGTACGTATGGTGCTGGAGATAAGTTTGACACGTCTGGTGCTGCTAAATGGATAGAAAAGAACAGTGCCGCGTTAAACTGGCTTAAAAAAGCAACTGGGAAACCTACGGGTTTTGAAGATCTTGTTGCTGCCGAACGTGTCGTAGATTCAATGAGGTCTGCCACTAAGGCTAACTTGGATAAAACAGTGGATGCCATGCGTAAAGATGGCGCATTTAACGAACAATTTACAGAAGAAGGGTTTCGTATTCTTGTTGATGACGCGGCTAAGAGAGAGTCAAACCTTAGTTCAGCCGCTGTTTTCTTAGACGAAGCAAGTCCTCTTGTCATAGGACAGAAATTTGTTGACCGGTATTTAAACAACCCGAATACTTTAGACGAAACATTAAAAGTTCTTGAAAACGGAGCTCTTCCTGATGGTACAAACCCAGCTTTAGATGGCTTTAAACAAGCGGTTGCTGAAAACATAGTTAAACGCGGCTTAACTGGTCCAAGAGAAGGAACTACAGCAGCTAAAGAAGCTCAAAGACTTTCAGCATTTATGGGCGGTGCTGAAATCAAACTTTGGGACCCTCAAAAATTGTTTGAACTTGCCCAAGACCCAAAAGTAGGGAAATTACTCGGTGACTTATATGGACCGGACGCCGCAGCATCTTTTGCAAAAGTAGCAGAGGGGGCACGTCTTCAACAGGCAATAGGTCCGTCGGCTACTAAAAATATTCAGATTAAAGATCTTGTATCTGACGAGTGGGCCGGAAACGTTGGGCGTTTTATAGGAGGGTGGAGCGCAAATTATCTTCCAGTAAGTGGTTTAGTTTTAACAGGATTAGGTCGCAGGTATGGCATAAACGTAATCGGCAACATTCGCGGTGAAGCCATGGAAAACTTAATTGTTGAGTTTTTAATGAACCCTAAAATTGCTGCTGCGGCAATAGACAGTTGGCCTACCATGGACCCAAATAAAAAATTAGGTCTTCTTAAACGAGCGCAGCTATATGCTCATAAAAAGTTTATTTCAGACAATGCTCGTCGCATAAAACGTTTAAGTCAAAGACCCGGAACTGTATTTGAAATTGGGGCCGGAGCTACTGAAATGAGAGAGCCCGATGATGAAAGTATCGGGCCACAGTCCTCCTTGCAACGTCCTCTTAATGCCTTGGTTGCAGATACTCCACAACAAGTTGCTTCTGCCTTGGTTGCAGATACTCCACAACAAGTTGCTTCTGCCATGCCTCCGCCAAGGGCTCCTGTGCCAGCGTCTGCACTTAGTCAAGTTTCTCTTGCTGGACCACCGCCCATGGCTCAAGCTCCTGCCTCGCAAGAAACACTTGCAGGTTTAAGTCAACTGGGGATGCCTTTGTTTGCTAAACATGGAGGCTACATAGAGAAGTCTGGTATTATGTCCGTAAAACGTAAACCAAGGCAGTTAGTCGGATAACCAGTCCCTAGCATCTTCGCCTAGTATCGTATCAGCTATCTTAATCTTGTTACGCAAAGCGGTGACAATCTTCGCGTCAATAGTCTTTGGCGATATAAGATCAATGTAGGTGACCTTGTTTTCCTGTCCAATCCGGTGTGCACGGTCCTCTGACTGAAGGCGAAGCTCCAGGTCATAACTGTTGCTGAAGTAAATTACAGTGTTTGCCGCTGTAAGAGTAAGACCGTAGCCTCCCGTCTTAGGGTGCCCCACAATGAAACGTAACTCAGATTGACGATCTTGGAAAGTTTCCACGATCTGTTGCCTCTCCGAGTCAGGTGTTTCACCGTGGAGCGTTGCAACCGCTTGTACGCTAAAGCGGTCGCGCAGGGCCTCGGCAATAGAGCGAATATCTTGCGTCCAAGTCGCCCATATAATTGCCTTACCCTGAACCTCTTCACAAATGCTCATCAGTTCTTGTTTTCTGTTAGATTTTAAGGGGTGAACGACGCCGTCGTCGTCCGTCAAACTACCCAGACATATCTGTTGCAAACGCATGATTTGTGTCAATACGTTTTGCGTAGTGGACAAGTCACCACTGTCCAGCCTTGCCAGTGCTAAATTCTTCATCTGAACGTAAGCGTCGCGTTGTTCTGTAGTCAGTTCGACCTCGCGCTTCATGTATATCTTGTCAGGCAAATCAAGGCAGTCTTCCTTGCGAACCCTGAAACTATGGCCGTCCAATGTCTCGGTCAACTCGTCCAGACGTTGGAATCCGACGATGTTGTTGAAAGAATGTGCTCCCATTGTCCGCCGCTGTACGACAGCATAGCGTCCTTGAAAAGCATAGTAGCTCTTGAAGCCAAGTATCTTGGGGCTTAAAAAATCCATCTGGCTGTACAAGTCCATTGGCGATTTAGTGACAGGGGATCCTGTAAGAATCCGCCGCATTACCGCACCACGGCCCACGTCACAAATAGACTTAGTTCGTTTTGCCTGACGGTTCTTAATAGTTGTAGACTCGTCCACCGCCATAAAGACCTTAAACTTCTTTACAAAAAACTCTGCGACATCTACGCCCTTTTTGGTACTAAACGCCTCTATATTCATAAGTAAAAACTTTAATCGGTCGTTCTCCTTATATAAGTCTACAAGTTCTTTACGCTTAGCTTTTGTCAGGTTTGGTTTCCACAAGACCGTGTCTGTCTCTATACGTTCAGGGAGGTGCGTTTCTATCTCACCTATCCAGTTTGCAATAACTCCCTTGGGCGCAACAATAATAGCAAGTTGTACTTTCTTTTTCTCAAACGAATGTGCTATTGTGTCTATACAAACTTTCGTTTTACCTGTACCCATATCCATCAAAAGTGCGTAGTTTTCCTGCTCCGCGCTACCCTCAAAGGCTTCCCGCTGGTGGTCATAGGGCTCAGTTCCAAAAATATATTTTTTCATTCAGATTTCTCTTGCATCATCGGATAAATACCCATATAAAGGTTTTTGACGGTTCAGTCAACCGCCGATGCAATTAAACAGGAGCAATTAAAGAATGAATGACTTATTATCCGAAATGGCCTCTGACTCTGAGGCAACCCCCGACAAGATAGACCAGTTACAAGAAGGCAAGCTTGATTCTGTGTCACGGCTGGCAAACGAAGCCGCCACACTGGAGCGTGAACTTGCCGACGCTGAGAAGCTTATGAAGGAAAAGAAAGCGGCACTACACAAGATCACAGACGAGCAGTTGCCCGAAGCTCTTGAAGTCATGGGGCTTCAGAAATTTACCTTAGTGGACGGCTCTGAAATTGCCGTCAAACCAATTTACGCCGCAAGCATTCCAAAAGATCGTAAAGAAGAAGCCTTTCAATGGCTTCGTGACCACGATTTTGGTGACCTTGTAAAGAATAATGTCACAGTAACCTTTGGCCGTGGAGAAGATGAGACGGCTAAAGAGTTTGTAGGACTTTGCGGCGAACAAGGATTCGTTCCTAGCCAGTTGGAAAAGGTCGAGCCTATGACCTTAAAAGCTTGGTTACGGGAACGGGTAGAAGCGGGGGACCCCGTCCCGCTAGATTTATTCGGGGCTTTCATCTCACAACGAGCAACTATCAAAAGGAGTAAATAAACAATGGCAAAAGCAGTAGCTAAAAAGAAGTCCGCAGAAGTAGCGGTAATGGACGAAAACATGTTCGCGGCAGATGCTGGTGTAGGCGTTAACAATCTTGGTTCAGAAGACCTTGCAATACCTTTTATCAAGGTACTGCAAAAGATGTCTGACGAATTGGATGATCTTGACAATGCCAAAGCTGGTGACATTTACAACACCGTAACAAAAGACGTTGTTAAAGGTAAAGACGGCGTTCGTGTGATAAACTGTGCGTACAATCTACAGTACATTGAGTGGGAGCCTCGCGGTACTGGCACAGGAGCTCCGCATGCTATTTACGGGGCAGGCGACGACATACCTACAACTGAACGTGGTGATGACAACAAAGATTATGTTGTTGATGGAAACGGTCGCTATCTTGAGCGCACCGCCCAGCATTACATTCTTGTGGTTGACGAAGACGGCGTAACTCAGCAGGCATTACTGCCTATGAAGTCTACACAGTTTAAAAAGTCTAAACAATGGAACTCTGCTATGCGGTCTTTGAAAATGAAAGACGGTAACGGAAGTTTGTTTACCCCACCGCGTTTCTCTCACATATGGAAACTGGAAACAGTTTCTGAGGAAAACAAAAACGGTTCTTGGCATGGGTGGCAGATAAGTAAAGACGGCGTTGTCGAAGACGTAAACGTCTACCAGGAAGCCAAGTTGTTTGCTGAGTCCATTCAAGCTGGTCAGGTAAACGTCAAACATGTCAGGGAAGAAGAAAGCCTCTCTGACGAAGACGTACCCTTTTAGGTTTGTGGGGGAGGGCAACCTCCCCCTCTCGCTTAAATGAAAAAACAAATTGAAAAATTTGCGCGGATTTTCCGTGGTCTGAACAGAGCGTATGGTTCTCTGGACATGACCACCAAGGACGCTCGTGGTAAGCAAAAGGGCAAATACAAATTTGTCCACGAACCACGAACCGCCGCCACCTTTGCGGCGCATCTCAAGGGAGAGGTCAGCATAGGGGTTGTTCCAATTAACGAGGAAAACCTTTGCCGCTGGGGAGCAATTGACGTTGACCAATACCCTTTGGACCACTCTGCAATAATAAAAAAATTAGAAGAGGTTGGGGTTCCTTTGATTGTGTGTCGCAGCAAATCAGGTGGAGCACACTTATACTTGTTTTTTAAGGAACCGATTGAAGCGGAGAAAGTTCAATTAAAGTTAAAAGAGATTGCGGCAGAGATCGGCTTTGGCGGATGCGAAATATTTCCCAAGCAGATTAAGCTGGTGTTAGAGCGCGGCGACAACGGCAACTTTCTTAACCTCCCGTATTTTGACCACGAAGGTGGTCTACGGTACGCATTTAATAAGGACGGCAGTGCCGCAACATTAGAAGAATTTTTAAATTTGGCAGAGGGCTCTGCAATAACAGAGCAGGCTCTTGATGATCTGATGTCCAAGACTGTGCCAGAAGTTGATGAAAAGCTTAAAGACGGACCACCTTGCTTACAGGCTTTGCTGCGGCAGGGCTTTCCAGAGGGGACTAGAAACAATGGATTATTTAACCTGGGTGTATATTTAAGGAAAGCTTTTCCCGACGAGTGGGAAACGAAAATACTGGAGTATAACCAGCAGATCATGGACCCTGCGCTGGACCTCAAAGAGGTAAACATTGTCGCGGACCAGATAAAGAAAAAGGATTATCAGTACAAGTGTGCAGATCAACCTGTTTGCAATTTCTGCAACAAAGACCTCTGCCGTAGCCGGAAGCATGGCGTGGGGGGTGGGGCAAACACACCAACAGTAGCTAACTTACGGAAGTATGACAGCGAACCGCCTTTGTGGTTTCTTGATGTCAACGGGTCTCCTGTTGAACTCGACACGGAAGGGCTTCAGAAACAATCGCGCTTTCAGATACTGTGCATGGAACAGATTAATTTCATGCCACGCACCAACACCAAGCAAGCTTGGGAAACCATGATGAACATACTCTTGTCTCAGATGTTAGACACAGAAGGTGCTGTCATAACAACGTCCGAAGACACAAGCCTTCGCGGTCAGTTCTACGACATGCTTGAAGAGTTCTCTACGCACATGCAGTCTGCAATGGACAAAGAAGAAATATTATTGCGCCGTCCTTGGACTGACGAGGAAGAGGGTCGCACATACTTTAGATTAAAAGACTTTGAGGCTTTTCTAAAACGTAACAAGTTCTTTGAGTACCGCTCAAACAAAATAGCGCAACGCCTTCGCGACATAGATGGAAGGTCTGAACAGTTTAGAATTAAAGGTCGCACAGTACGATGTTGGTCAATACCGTCCTTTGCAAAAATAGAAGAAGAGTTTGAGTCTCGCTTTGATGACGAGGAGGATCTTCCGTTTTGAGAGATGAACCTATCAACTGGAGCCAGCTTCTTCGCGAGTTGCGGATAGAGAAAGGTCTGACGCAACGAGAACTGGCTTATCAGTCCAAGATGCCACAGCGGACAATAGCAGAGTATGAGAATGTCGAAGCTTCTCGGCAATTGTCCATATACAGGATTGAACAGATACTTGACTCTCTTGGTTATGAATTGGATGTTTTTTTGAAAAAAGATAATGTTTAGATATTTTGGACCCCCAGGAACCGGAAAGACAACCACACTGTTAAATCAGGTGGATACACTATTGTCGGGCGGCATGTCCCCGAACGACATAGGGTATTTTGCTTTTACACGCAAAGCGGCCCACGAAGCACGGGACAGGGCCGTTTCAAGGTTTAACTTAGATCCTGAAAAAGATTTTATGTACTTCCGTACATTGCACAGTCTGGCATTTCAAAGTCTTGGTATGTCGAATGCCGACATTCTTGGCGACAAAGGTCTCAAGGATTTTAGTAAAGAGACAGGGGTTGACTTGTCTTCTACGGGAGCGGAGCACATTGTTGATGATGGCTTTACGCTTCTTAAATCCAACAACCCAATAATGCGGGCAATTGATCTGGCTCGAAACTCACTAGAAGGGGTAAAGTACGCATACAATGCCACTGATCTAGTCATTCCTTTCTATGAGTTTGAACATTTATATAACGAGTATGAGCGCTTTAAGTTGTTTAATGGCTTGAAAGACTTTACCGATATGATGGTCGAACTGTCCGAGAGACCAAGCAACCTTCCTGTTCTTAACACAATATTCTTGGACGAAGCACAGGACTTAACACCATTGCAGTGGCGAGTAGCTCATAGCCTGAACGAGCGATGTCAACGGATGTTCGTAGCGGGGGACGATGACCAAGGCATTTACCGCTGGGCTGGAGCAGACATAAACCACTTTGTTTCATTGCAGGGGGGTTCGGAAGTTCTTTCTCAATCTTACCGGATACCTCGAAGCGTTCACCGCATAGCAGATTCCGTAGTTCAAAGAATACAATATAGACAGAAAAAAATCTGGGACCCACGGCAAGAAGAAGGCAGTGTCCAGCGCACATACGATGCAAACACAATTTCGTTTGGCAACGAAGAATGGCTGGTCCTCGCGCAAGCTAATTACATGCTAGATGAATTAGCAGACCAACTCACTTCTAGCGGTCAGTACTTTGAGCGTAAAGGAGCACCGTCTTTGAAGAAAAACGTACGCTCTGCTATTAGCTCTTGGAACTACATGCAGGAAGGCGCTGGTCACGAAATATCCTTGAAGGAAGCCGTCAATCTTTATGACCACATTTCCAGTGGGGAGGGGCGTTTAAAGCGCGGTGCTAAGAAAATGTTGGGCGGTGCAGATGAGAAAGACCTTTTTACTATCTCTGTCTTACGAAATTACTTTGGGCTAGAAACGCCCGACACAACATGGGACGTTGCTTTAAACAGGATTGGTGACGAAGACAGGGCCTATGCTACTGCTTTGCTTAATCGGGGCGTTAATATATTTGAGAAGCCCAAGATTAAACTGTCCACGATCCACGGTGCAAAAGGTGGCGAAGCGGACAATGTACTACTGTTCACGGACCTGTCTGGTAAGGCGTTGAAAGAGATGGAGAAAAATCCCGACGACGCTCACCGAGTTTTATACGTTGGAATAACGAGAACAAAAAAGAACCTTATTTTAAAA
>Ga0209232_1001175_pt1 | contig 14531 bp, 24 predicted proteins | sample ETNvirenome_2_60_FD_184066 | JGI IMG/M metagenome (GOLD analysis project Ga0209232, IMG submission 184066) | Marine viral communities from the Pacific Ocean - ETNP_2_60 (SPAdes) (version 2) | ecosystem: Environmental > Aquatic > Marine > Oceanic | place: Pacific Ocean | collected 2013-06-22
CGTCCCATGTAAGCTGAGATACCGATGAGAAAGTGGAATACAATGAGTTGATATGGTCCTCCGTTATACAACCACTCATCGATGGTTGCAGCTTCCCAGATTGGGTAGAAGTGAAGGCCGATAGCATTTGAGCTCGGGACGATGGCTCCTGATATGATGTTGTTCCCGTAAAGGAAGGAGCCTGCAACTGGTTCTCTAATTCCATCAATGTCAACTGGTGGTGCAGCAATAAAAGCGATGATAAAACAAGTGACCGCCGTTAATAATGCAGGAATCATTAAGACTCCAAACCAACCTACGTAGAGGCGGTTATTCGTCGAAGTGACCCACTCGCAAAATTCCGGCCAGCCTGCTAAAGAGCTTTGCTCTCTAGTCTGAATAGCGGTAGCCATTAGTAATTAACTATAAGTGCGGGGAATGTCAGCCTTTCCTAAAAAGGCTTAATATAAGTATACAAGAAGCTTATTAAGACAATACCGAATATAATTAGTACATAAGTCACCAGACGACTTATAAAAGTTTTTTAAAAGAATAGATATATAAATCTTTATTATTAACACTTCACAGGCATTTACCAATGACTGACAAGAATAATGAGGACGCTATAAAAATGCTTTATAAAGATGAATTTCTTAGCAAGCCTCAAAACATCATCAAAAGAAACGAATTAATTAAAAAATTATTGGAACAAGAAGAAGAAAACACAAAAAAAGCCCCACCGAAATGAGACTTAAAATAAGAACTCTGCCTCTACTTCTTCTTCTTATGAGGAAGTCTATAAGTAGCTACATTTAAACAATGAGATTTTGAAGCCACAAGAAGCTGTGCTTTATGTAATCTATTCTTCTTTTTAAGACGTTCTCGAATTGCAATTAGATCATTCATGATATTTTCTCCTTTTTAGGGGACTCGTAATGGTAAAACTTTCCGCGATAGACATGAAGAGCGTCAGAAACTAACGCTTTCTTTGGGACTGTTAACTCCTTTTGATAAACAATTCCGCGATAAGTGAGGTTAGCCATGGAAAAAGCCGTGTGTGTTTATATACTAATTATAACTATTTAGTAGCTATTGATACAGTTTACGCCGATACATTAACTATAAAGAAATAGTAAAGATTTATTAAGTTAGAAGAATGAAGGAAGGAGTCCCACCGCTATTTCTCGGCAGGACTCGCATTTTCTAGATGCAAGAAACAGTAAAAATTGCATCTTCCTTCAGGGCTGACACTGTTCTTCTCCGCCCACGTCGTATGATAGACCTCCTTTATCTACTGATCTTTTAAGAAGTTCTGCAGCTTCCTCTGCTTGGCTCCGTAATTCATAATCTTTTCCCCACCAAACAGTTTTACCATCGTAATACCAAGGTCTGAATTTAAATAAAAGACCAGAAATAACAGGATTTACTCCATACTTATGAGGGCTTAAATCACTAGGTCTATAAGCATCTAGCATATTTAAAACTGAAGCATTAAATCCATTAACTGTTTATCTGATAATTCAAGAGTCTTATCCTTTGGTGTAACACGAAAACTATCAAAATATTTTAAATTTGCAGTATTAGCATAAGGATCTTCTGGTGTAATCCCTTTTATATCAAACGATTTCCAAACAGAATCCTCTAAATAAGGGGGTCTAAACCAATTAAAAGCTCTATTTTCATAATCAATCACCCATTCAGGATGATGTCTATGCCAACGGCTCCATGCTTTGAACTGTTTATCTGGATTACCAGAAGTGCAATCTAATGTTAAACAATCTCCAGGCTGTAGTATCCACCTCATCTTCAATACCTTCTGAAAGCCACGACTAATAGCTTTCATACCAACACGACCAGTCATTTGATCCTTAACCCTCCTAGCTCTCTTATTTCTTTTATCTCTAAACCAATCATTCATTTGCCTATTTGATCTACCAACTACAAAACCAGCTTCCCATTGCCAGTGATCTTTTCTGTATTCATTAATTGGTTTTATGAAAACTTTACACAAATATTTGTCGACATAAAATTTAGTAGAGATAAACTTGCGGCGTACTCGATAAGTCATTTTTAAATGGAAGAATTGCTAAGACTCGTTCAATCAGACCCTGAACTCTGGGAAATTGTAGAGAAACTAAAAGACCAAGATCAAAACCTTGATGACTTCTTTCTCAGTGTAGCCAATATGCTCGCAATTGAACTAGAAGAACTACATCGAACTGACTTCACTGATAAGTTAGTTTCACTCTTTGGAGGACTACCTGAGCCAGCATTCAGATTAGTTGCTCCACTATGTCATGTTGCTTTAGATATCTTTCTAATGAAAGCTATTCCTACTTCTAAAACCTTGAAGGAATAGAACAATGCATACCGGATATGTTTTATGTACTCCTGATACTAAAAAAGTACTTTGTTTAGATAAAAAAGGAAAAGAAGTAAAGCTTATCGAAATTAAAAGTGTAAAAGATTTAAATAACTCTCTATGTCTTGCGAACTTAACGTCAATCAAAAGCATCTATCAAAAATTGAAAGAGCGTGACTTAGTTCAAGATCTTGATATAGTTAATATTGCAAAGCTTTATAACCAATACACCTAAGGTTATGTTGAGACTAATACTGGACTGTGAAACTAATGGGCTAGTACATGAACTAGATAGAGTACACAGTCTTGTACTTAGAGATGCGGATGATGGTCATGTATATAGCGGAGCTGATCAACCTGGATTTGAACCTATAAGCAACGTTCTATCAGTTGTAGAACAAGCAGACATGCTTATCGGACATAATATTATAAATTTTGATTTTAGAGCCTTAAAGAAGGTTTATCCACGCTTTAAAAGGAAAAAAGGCTCCATTGTATGTGACACTCTTGTTATGAGTCGTGTGCTATGGCCTGAACTAGAACCAGTAGATGAACAGAAATTCTCGCATATTGACTCTAAATACAAAGGTAAGCACTCTCTAGGAGCATGGGGAGATAGATTAAATGTCAATAAATCCGACTTTCCAGTAGAAGATGGTGCCGATAAATGGGATAAGTGGACTCCAGAAATGCAGAAGTATTGTGAGAATGACACCCTAGTTTCTTTAGAGCTGTATAACTACTTCAAATCTCAAGAATTAGATCCTCGTTGTTATGAATTAGAGCATTCTTTTGCAATACTAATGACAATGCAAGAGGATTATGGATTCCCATTTAATGAAAAAGCTGCATTCGCTTTAGTTAATACACTTAAAACAAAGAGATCAGAAATTGATGATGAACTTCAAAAGACATTTCCACCGATTACAGAGGAAAGAATATCGGAAAAAACAGGAAAAAGACTTAAAGATAAAGTTACAGTATTTAACCCAGCTTCAAGAAAACAAACAGCTGATCGACTACGAGATAAATACCCAGACATCGTACTCGGTAAAACAGAGAAAGGTAATACAAGACTTGACGATGATGTATTGGAAGTCCTTGGTAAAAAGTATCCAGAAGCTGCTCTTTTAGCTGAGTATCAGTTACTTAATAAAAGACTAGGACAAATATCAGATGGGAAAGAAGCGTGGCTAAAGCACAGTCAGAAATATAAAGATGGAAGGATTCATGGATCAGTCATTACAAACGCTTGCGTGTCGGGGAGATGTAGTCATCGTGGTCCAAATATGGCTCAAATTCCTAGAGTTGGTCACACTTATGGAGCTGAATGTCGAGCACTTTTCTATGCTACCCCTGGATGGCTACTAATAGGAGCTGATGCTAGTGGTTTAGAGCTACGTGCCTTAGGTGCTCAACTAGCCTACTTCGACGATGGAGAGTACGCAAAATTAGTAAGTACTCCACAATTTGATATTCATACTCATAATGCAAAACTATTTGGTATATTTGATGGTCAAGGTGAAATAAATAAAAAGACGAGAGAGCTTGCAAAGACTATGATCTATGCAGTACTTTATGGAGCCGGGGCAAAAAAATTAGGTTCTATATTAGATAATTCATTGAATGAATATGAACAAAAAGACTTAGGTTATGAAACTATCAATACTTTCTATAAAAATCTTCCAGCTATAAAACAATTAAAAGATAAAGTTGATGAACGTGTCACACAACGAGGATATCTTACTGGCATTGATGGTAGACATCTACAGATAAGATCCCGACATTCCGCATTAAATCAGCTATTACAATCAACAGGTGCTGTTGCAGTTAAAAAAGCAACATGTATTCTGTATAAAGATTTATACGAGGCTGGCTTAAGATGGGCTTGTCACTTCGCTTTTGTGGCACACATACATGATGAAATACAGGCTCTTGTAAAACCTCAATTTGAGGATCTATACAAAAGCCTAGCTATTGAATCATTTCAAAAAGCTGGAGAATATTTCAATTTGAAATGTCCTCTTACGGGTGAAGCAAAAGAAGGTAAAAATTGGATGGAGACTCACTAATGAGAAACATCAAACACCAAATTAAATCTTCTTGGTACTACATTTTCTGGGGAATAATGTCATTCTCTGTCGTGGCTGGACAAGTTTTTGTAGGTACCGGTTACAGAGAAATGTCAGACACTATTAAACAAAGTGTGCTGAAGCTTGACCTTCCTTCAAACCCTCAACGCAATAACTAAGACATGTTTCCTCTTCGTCATCTAGATAACAATGGGAAATGCATTCGAAGTACTTTTCAACTGGATCGTGTGTGTTCATTTCAAAACTTTAGCCCATCTTGTACTAAAAACTCATTGAGTACAAATTCTCAAAAAAATAAAAATGGATAAACATGACATTCCTTTTCTTGGAGATTTCTATACCAAAACAGAGGTAGACGCCATGGTTGCAGCTGCTGTTGAAGAAGCTAGAGCAATTGATGAGGCTTCAATGGCAGAACATAACTTCAAAGCAACAATTATTAGTATGGCTCTAGGATTTATATGTCTAGCTTTATTTGTAGATGGACTACTTCGCATACTTGGTATCATTCCACCATTCGCAGGTCTTGACGTCAATATCTTGGATGATATCGCAGAAAAAACTACAAAGATCGTTGAAAGAGACCTCGCTCCTGTATTAAATAAAATCCCTAGAATTTAGTTAGACCTTCATCCTGTTATACCAATTAATAACATTCTTCTTATCTTCTATCGAATAATTTCCAAACTTAGGATTCCCATACTGTCGCTGTATCGACTCATACATGTAATCTGGCATATTTGAAGGCTGACCATAAGACCCAGCTAAATTACGATCCTGCATAAAACCTCCTAAAAAATCTAAGGGAACTACTTTTGATTCATCTGTATCTGGATTATAAGGACCTATTGGTCCAAAACCTTCCCATGGCTTTCCTGTGTAAGGACCTACACTTATTTCAGGGATCTCTTGCTTAAAACTAGGTGGTACAAATTGTCCCCCCTTACCACTAGGAAATGGCATATGAGAAGCAAAAGTCATATCTCTAACCCTTAATAAATAACTAATATCTTGTCTATTCTAAATTATGGAAGTACAGTTGCTATGCATATAAATATCAAATGCCACCACGCATACAAAAAACCGAACGGCTTGATGAAATGTCTAATGAAGAACTAGCTGAATTGCAGAAAGGCTTCATAGATTTACGTAGTCATGCAGATCGTCACCTTGAGGCAATTTTGAAAATCATGCAACATCGCCTTGAAAACAACCTAGTTAAGTAATTATGAACATCATCACAGCATGTGCAACCTATACAGGAGACTCTGTAAATGAAAATGGTCTCCGCACTAGTAGATTTGAACTTCCACCTGTCGGTAAGAATCCAGCTACCCCTCTTTTTATAATTCCTAGCTATCCAGGGGGTGATAGCAGTATGCCTAACGCTTTTAAGCAGGGCACAAATGTACTGATAAGTGGAAGAATTTATCCAAATAGAGATGACTATAAAATGTATGTGTCTCCTGTACAAGAACTACAAGAAGTACCTAAAAACCTTAGGCACAACCAAGTTAATATTGGTGGTCACGTTGGGTATATAAGAGAAGGGCAGCTTGGTAACTGCTTTAACTTCAGTGTGATGTGTCATTCAACCCCTCTGAAACCACTTAATTACACGTGGCAAGACAGCCATGGATTCATGGTAGAAAGTTGGGAAGATGATGCTAAACGACTCAAGAAATTATTATTTGTTGGTCGTGGTGTTTGCTTAGCAGGTCAATTACTGTTCAACTGCTATAAATCCAAAAAAGATAACACTCAGAGAATTGAATACAGACTCCGAGTAAAAGGCTCCCAATATGAAGCCTTTGGCAAAAGTCAGAAATCTGAAGAGGCTGCACCAAGAGAAAGAACTCAAGTCTTTGACTCACCTCATCATCAGGCTATGTCTACACCACCTGTTAAACCACAGAAAGATGTCGAAGATGGCATCCCTTTTTAAAAACGCTATCCTTTAAACAAACTCAAAAAAATTATGTCTTTATTAGACCGTTACCTTGACACTGAAAAATATCAAGGAGAAATACGTCCTTTACCAAAAGCTTTGTTTTATCAGCGATTCGGTAAGCATGAACTATGGATGACAAATATGGATGCTGACAAAGCTGGTATTGATATTAAGAAACTTAAAGAGCAGCCTAATGCACAAACAGCAAAAAGAAAATTTGGAGCTGGAGCAAGTTCTGAAACAAAAGAAGGAATTGTATTTAAAACTCCAAGATTAATGGTCATTCGAGGTGCAAAATTTGATGATCCTATTTTTTGGGAAGATAAAAGATCAGAAGAAAGGGGAAAAGTATATGGGCAAGTAGGCGTTATTCCTAATCTTTGGGAAGAATGGAAAAATGATGATAGCAAGCTAGGAGATCCTCCATTTAGAAAACGCCGCGTAGTACTCTTTTTCATAGTTGATGCAAATGGGGTTCCTATACATGGAAAACCAATTTCCTTAGCTTTACATGGCGGAGCTTCAAATAAATTTGTTGAACGCTATCAACAATTCTTAGAACAATTAGAAGCAGCTTTTAGTAAAAAATATGAAACTAAATCAGCTGCAGCTATGAGTGATCTACAAGCCGCTGCCTCAATCTGGACTCCTACATTTGATGCAGAAGAATATGGGACTGATGCAGGATCATCCGCAATTACCGTTGCTGAATCATGGATTGTTCCTACACCAGAGACCCTTGAGGATTTCTATCCGAAAAAAGAAGAGGACTTTAAATACATCGAAGAAGTCTACGAATCACTTCCACCAGCTTTGATGTATAAGCGTTATTTTGCAGCATGTGAGGATGAGTCCAGCTGGCATCCACTAGTTGCTGGAGCATTAGACAGTCTCAAACTTCCAGAAGCAAGAGATGTAGGATCTGGGCTAGGAGCAAAAGATGAAACAGGAGCTCTTGTTGGCGGTTTAACTTAATGGACTACTCGATCATATACATGATCATGTCAAAGCTCCTCTTCTTCATTGTAGGAGGGGCTTTTGCATTGATCCCAGTTTACCTATTAAGCATCGTGCTTAACAATGCTCTAAAGGAAGAGTAGCTAATTTAGCCTTAGCTTTATCAGCTTTAATAATTAACTTCTGAGCTTCTTTTCTAGAAAGACAGCTTTGTGCTTTACTTGCTAACTTAAGTAACTTTTTGTGTTGTTTAAGAGGATTCAATTTTCAATTTTTATTTTATGAGTCCCGTAAGTCTCAACCTTAGCTAATCTTTTACACAAGCTACGAATAATAGCTTGACGATGCATCGCAACTTTTAACAAGTTGGTTGCCCCCAATCGAAGCTCTTCGACATTATCTGTTGACTCTATTTCTTTCAAAACAGCAGTCATAGTAAATTCGTCTTCTAATGATGGACTAAAATCAATAGGATCAAATGGTACTTCAATTACTTCAAATTTAGGTGCCATAGTTAACGGGCATATATTTCATCTTACCAATGATATTGACAGTGGCCGAACAAAGCTTAAAATCTATGCAAAGTCTACACACTACAGATGGCAAAAAAGGCATGGATAGATGGAAAAAAGACTACAGAAAGTTATCCTAAAAAAACTTCCATTGGAAATGGGAGGCGTAAACAAGGCTCCTATGCTTGGCAGGGTAAAAAGAAGTACAGAGGACAAGGAAAATAATGCCTGATCAAGCGTCTTATCTTTTTCTATTAGAACAAAGTAAACAAATTGATTATCTATTAGAATTGCCAGACGTGAGCGATGACGAAAAAGAGGAACTAAACCAAATATGGCAATCTTTAAAATCTAGAGAAGAATCAAAATTTGACGCCATTGTAGGTGTCATTAAAGAATGTGATGCAATCATAAATAAATTAGAAAAAGAAGAAAAAGAAATAAAAAATAGTAAAGAACATTGGAAAAAGAAAAGAAATAATATTATTAACATTATTAAGATGGCATATGAAAGGAAGTTAATAACTTCTAAACCGACAGGAAACAAATACCAAGCAACAATAAAACCATCAAAAGCTAAGCTCGTTGATAATTTTGAAAAATGGACAACATCAGAAAGAAAGACTTTTGGCCTATATAGAAAGGTAGTTACTCATAGATCAATTGACGATTCAATCATTAATGAAAGCTATGAAGATCTCCCAGATAAACCTCAAATTAGAAAAATTTTAAAATCAAATCCCGAACAAGCCCCTTCTCCAGCGAGATTAATCAAAAGAGTCTCACTTCTATATGGTCTAAGAAAGAGAATAAAAAAAGGAATTTAAAAATAGATACATATACCATGTATAAAATTAATAAAAAGAATCATGACTAACAGAGAAAAATTAAATTCTTTAATAGAAGAAGCTGCAAAAAAGAAAGATGAGCCTGGCACTTGGGATTTAAAAGAAAAATATAAAGAAGCCACAGAAGAAAACTATCGACTATACGACAGGTAATACTTCTTGGATTAGGGAGCATATTCTAGTCTTACTGTCAGTAAAAAAATGGCTAGACAAACAAAAAAAATCAAGTACAAAGGCGGTCCATCCGAAATCCTTGATCCCATAATATTCTCTAACTACGAAATAAAAACCTTAAAACACGGTAATACAGGTCACCAACTATATAGATTCCCAAGTAAAGCCCATGACTGGGAAAATTGCTGGACAATGGACTTACAATCCGCCCAAAGCGGTGTTTTGAAGTACCAGCAACACCTTGAGCATGGCGATAAAAAAGATGAGTAAGACACCCGTAGAATCAAATACACGGAGGCAAAAGTAGTAATGACTAATCTCATGGATGAACTAGCGAAAGACATCCATACGTACTTGCTAGAGGTATCGACAGACTTCGAAGGTACTCACCTAGTTCTAATACCTATAACAGAGGTTGTTAAAAAATTCGGTCGCAACCACAGAACTATTCAACGCCGGATTCATGCGTTAAAAGACGAAGGTCTTTTGACACCAGTAATTAGGAGGCATACTATTGCTTTATATGAAGTTCGTAACCTTGAGGATTAAACATGCCAGAAAACAACACTCCTGACCCGTATATAGAGCATTTAGATTTTCTCGTTTCCTCTTTTACCGACAATGGGAAATCGTTACGTGGCTTTACTACAAATCCACAAGAACTAGCTATAACTATCCTGACAGCAGGGATGTTAGCTAATTCAAAACTAATGATTAGCCCTGAAGATGCAATTAAATCTGCTTTTGATATTCATGCTCGAATACAGGCTCATGTAAGTCAATTTCAGAACATACAATTTGCTGCCAAGATTGAAAACTGCTTTACAGAAAATCCTAATGAAAGACCTCCTGAAGTGGAACACGATTAAATTCCAAGATTTAGTGAGGTTATTCTCCTAGAGATCTATATAACAGATTCCTTGGATTATCGATCTGAAGGAGATACTCGTCTAACCATAGATGGATCAAGACATTACAAGACACCTTATGGTGCTCTCCCCTCAGTAACAACAATACTTTCAGCTACTTCTGGAAACAAAGCAGCACTAGAAAGATGGGCTAAAAAGAATCCTGGAGGCAGGGAAGCAGCTGCAGCTAGAGGAACAAAAGTTCATTCTTTAATGGAAGAATATCTATTAGGTATTGATAAAAATCCTCAAATCGAAAATCCTGAAATTGCAGAATTCTGGGATGGACTATCAAATAATCTCGATAAACTAGAAAATGTTATTTGGGCAGAAAATCCTGCTGATCCTGATAAATATGCTTGGACAATGGGAGGAGATGGAATATCCCGAGTATGGCACCCTGGAGTTAATAAAGAAAAAGTTCAAGGATGGGCTGGAGCTCCTGATATTGTCGCAGAATACAAAGGACAATTAGTTTTAGGAGATCTAAAAACTAGTAATGGTCCCTATTATTCAAGATGGCCAGGCTCTGATACACCTAAATCTGAATATGGAAAGAGAAGAGCAGGCTTCATGAAATATTCAAAATGTCAACTTCAATTAGCCGCTTACGCACTGGGACTAGAACATACAATTGGACTCAAACCTGAATTATGTATGACCTTTGTCGCAACAAGAGAAAGTAGTCAGGTATTTGTAATCCAAAATTCAACCATAGAAAAATACAAAAGAAAATGGCTAGATACTGTCGATAAGTACTACAACGAAATCCTGCCAGCACAAGAATCTGAGCAAGTCGAAATGGAAGGAATCAATGAGGACGCCGTTTCTGGCTGAATATAAATGCATTCCTTATAAATTGGATATGCACCATGACTAGCGCATCAGCAAAAAGTAGCTACGCTATTGCTGGTGTCATTTTTAATATAGAAATTGTAACATTGTGTCTTTAACCGCTTTTCCAGAATCAGAAAAACCCAATAATCAGCTAAAGCCAGGGGAAATAAACCTCAATCTCATCCCACCAAGTTGGCCTTTAACACCTCTTAGAGATAAGAGAGCATACGTTGCTGGCTGGACTTCTCAGCCCTATTCAATCGACCAAATACACAAAGAGCTGGAAGATGGATATGCAACTGGGGTAGGACTCCTGAGTGGTCAATGGTCAAATGAAGGAGGACTTATATGGGTGGATATAGATGGTCCAGATGCAATTCCCGAATTAGAAAAATTAGGTGGTGCTCCATTAGAGGCAATATTCCCGCCTACATTAACAATTTCTTCTGGCAAAGAAGGCCGTCAGAGGATGCTTTACAGCATCCCAACATCAAAAATCCCCTTATTACCTGATAAAGCGACAATAAAAATTGGAGTACCAGCATTTGAAATACTTTTCCGCTCTCGTCAGGGAGCAATTATGGGAAGCCACCCTGATACAGAGGGTTACCATACTACTAAGCATGGCGGTTTTGAATATGCTAAGAATCCACCTGAATTACCAGAATGGCTATATACAGAAATAGCAAAAGCCTATCCAACTCATAAATATAGAAAAACCCCAAAAAGTGGAATTGTTACTCAACAAGTAAATTTAAGTTATGAAGATGGATCTGAATACAAAAAAGAGGATGTAGCTAATGAAGCAAAGATTTATTTAGACAACTTAAACGAGGAAAGAGCTACCGATTATGAAGAATGGATCATTGTAGGAGCTGCACTTCATCAGATTGATGACACTCTCCTACCAGATTGGATTGATTGGTCAGCACAAGCACCTAATTTTGAAGAGGGTGTATGTGAAAAGAAATGGAAGTCATTCCAACGTCAGCCAGGAGGTCCATGTCCCGAAGGTAGTGCTGGACTACATACTTTAAAAGCTAAAGCTAAAGAGGATGGTTTTGTTGATTTCGGAAGCTTTGGAATTGAGTCATCACCAGAAGTCTTAGCACAACGAGCAAAAAAATTCTTTAGTAATGAGGGTAAAAATGATCAAGATAATAAGATATTAGACAAGGCAATTAAAGAATTAGTGGGAGAACCTAATGAAGAAATAGTTGAAGAAGTAGCACAAAAAATTAAAAGTAAAGGACGACCTAAAACTCCTCCAGCATCAGAACTTGCTGAATTTGTAACTGGAATGGTCATTGAATGTGGCTGGAGATATGACCCTAAATTTGATACCTTTATGTTTTACCAAAGAGGTAAAGGTACATGGAGAAGGGAAGAGTATAGACAGGAATACAAACACTTCGTACAAGACCTCTTTTTAAGGGAAAATATTCCTACGCCCGGAGGTTTTACATCTCATCTTTTAGGTGATGTAGTTAACTTGACTCAAGCGTATATAACTCACACCTATTGGGATGATGATGATGATCGACTAGCTTTCCGTAATGGAGTATTAGAAATAAGTACTGGGGAATTTTTACAACATGACCCAGAACATTTCTTGACATGGGGACTGGACTTTGACTATGACCCTCATGCAGATTCAGGTCCAATTATTGACTGGCTTAAAAGAACACAATTTGGAGATGAAGAGCGACTACAAGTTCTTAGGGCTTGGCTTAAAGCTTGTTTAATTGGACAAGGGCACGAACTACAACGTTTCCTAGAGGTTATTGGGCCAGGAGGCAGAGGTAAATCAACATTTGCAAATCTATGCTGTGCCCTCGTTGGACATGGTAACTATGCAAGTACAACACTGAACCAACTAGAGCAAAGTCGATTTGAAGTTGCCTCAATAAAAGGAAAAAGGTTAACCCTTATAAATGATTCTGAACGTTATGGCGGATCTGCACAAATTTTTAAAGCTTTAACAGGAGGAGATAACCTAAGATTTGAAGAAAAAAATAAAAACGTTGGGGAACCATTTGTTTACACAGGTATGGTAATGGTTTGTGCTAACGAACCAATACAAACTACCGATAACACGTCTGGTCTGACACGTAGACGTCTAACTGTTGAATTTAATCGCCCTTTATGGGATAAAAATTCTGAAGCAAAAGAGATGATTAAACTTGAAAATGGAATAGTAAACGGCTTATGGAAGAATTATCTACCTGGATTAGTTAACTGGGTACTAGCTATGAAGACAGAAGAAATGAGAGAATATCTTCTAGACACCTATGAAAAAGTAACATCTTTAAAAAGAGTCCGTAATGAGATTCTACTTAATAGTAATAATCTAATTGAATGGCTCCAGTCTGAAGTAGTTCATACTCCCGATGCTGTTTCATCCGTAGGTAAAAAAATACCAGCTGCAAAGGATGCTAAAGAGCGCTATTGCAATAGTAATTTTCATCTCTATGCAAGCTACTGTTCATATTGTGAAGACACAGGTTCAAAACCAGTAGGACAAAAAAGATTTATTGCCTTACTACTTGATTGCTGTAAAAACCAATTAGATATGAAAGATATAAAACACTTCACTAAACAAGGGCGACCTTTTATAAAAGGTTTAGCTGTAAGGAAATCCGATCAAAAACACGAGAATTCTCCTACGATACTGCCAGAAAATAAATTGGCATAGTGAAAACCCTTACTACATCTGGGTTTTTAGATGTTAGATTCAAAAACAATACTAAATTAATTTAAGATGATTAAATCATTTCTTAGCGTAGCAGCTGCAAGTACTCTTGCTGTTCCTTCTGCTTTTGCTGGTGTATATGTCAATGTAGAAAATAATGGATCATTCACAGGAAAAAATTTCACAACAGCTACTACAGATTTTCATGTGGGTTATGAAGGCGAAGTAGGTGCTCTTGGCTACTACGTTCAAGGAGGACCAGCTTTGGTTCGTCCTGATGGTGCTGATGGTGATACAAGAATCTCTGGCAAACTTGGTGGCTCTTTTGCAGCAACTGAGAAGCTTGGTGTATATGGTGAACTTTCACTTTTAACTGCTGATTCAGATACTAACGACGACAATTCCTACGGAACAAAATTAGGCGTTAAGTATTCTTTCTAAGTTTCTAAATCTTAAGATTTCAAAACCCTTGCAATAGCAGGGGTTTTTTAATGTATAGGAATATTAGTAGGGATAACTACCTAGTCGTTAACAAAACTTAATGTAATATAGAAAAGTTGAATTATTTATTAAAAATGACGGTCACTACCGAATATGGCAAACAAAACATATTTGCCAAAGAACCAAAAATTGCAGTAATGGAAGGAGAGGGGACTTTATTTGAAGCAGCAGAAAAAGCTAATGGACGTTGGGCAATGATTGGCATCTTTGCTGCTCTAGGTACCTATGCATTTACTGGACAACTTATCCCTGGTATCTGGTAATGGAAAATATTGCAATCTGGCAAAAAGCCAACGGTAGATTCTCTATGATTGCCTTCTGGATCATAGCTATTAGCTACGCCTATACTGGACAAATAGTTCCAGGTGTCTGGTAAATGAAAGATGATAGCTACCACTCCCTACAGCGCGAGCAAAATGAGAGGATTAAATCTTTAGAGACTAAAGTTGACGATCTCGAAGAAGAGGTAGCTAAGTATAAAGATAAAGAGCACGAATCCCTAAATCAACGAATTCGAAAACTCGAAAAGTGGATTTGGGGAGCTGGTGCTGTTGTAGCTGCTGCTATTGCAGGATTCGGTATTATGGAAATAACAGATTTTGGTTTTCAGACCACTACTAAACAAGTAAAAGAGCACAGAAAATTCCTTAAAGAAACAGTTATCCCAGCTTTTGAACTTACTAACTGGCTTGGAAAAGACTTTACAGGTAAACCTGA
>Ga0209232_1001176_pt1 | contig 14522 bp, 24 predicted proteins | sample ETNvirenome_2_60_FD_184066 | JGI IMG/M metagenome (GOLD analysis project Ga0209232, IMG submission 184066) | Marine viral communities from the Pacific Ocean - ETNP_2_60 (SPAdes) (version 2) | ecosystem: Environmental > Aquatic > Marine > Oceanic | place: Pacific Ocean | collected 2013-06-22
CCCCAGAAAACATGGAGTTGACAGTTGAAGAAGAAAAACTACGAGACAAACACGGACTCGACAACGGACAACTCTACTGGAGAAGACTCAAGATTGCAGAAGGTGGAGAACTCAAGTTCAAACAAGAGTACCCCTCAACAGCTGACGAAGCGTTTATTATGTCAGGATCTAACGTCTTCAACTTGGAGCGTTTGGACGCACTAGTACCACAGTCATATGAGAGAAGGTCTGAATGGGACCCTGCCTCAAAGATGTTTGATGAAAACAGAGAAGGTTCCTTGTACATATATCAGTTTCCTGATTGGAATGAACCTTATGTGGTTGCTGCTGATGTGGCATTAGGTGTAGGACAAGACTATTCTGCTGCTGTTGTGTTAAATAAACGATATGAAGTTGTAGCACACTATAGGAACAATAAGATTGACCCTAGTATGTGGGGAGAAGTGTTGTTTTATCTAGGACGATATTACAATAATGCTCTATTAGCTGTAGAATCTAACAGTATGGGTATTGCTACCCTGCAGAAACTAGACAGTACAGGCTACATAAACCTATATAAGCAGACTAAAATAGCTAATGTGTCTTCAGAAGAGGGTGTTAGGCTAGGGTTTAGGACCACATCTGCTACAAAACCAGCTATTATAGCAAATCTAAAGAATCTTATAGAAAATGAAGAGATACTTATACCCTCTGTGCAGATAATCAAGGAACTTAAGGACTATATATCTACAGATACAGGTAAAACAGAGGCTGCACCTAATTGTTATGACGATTCAGTTATTGCATTAGCTATAGGCTGTGAAGTATTACGAACACATTGGGACAGATTGGGGACTTCAAATGTCTCATGGAAACAAAAGATGTCTACTGTAGAACAAGCTGAGGTTAACTGGTTATAGTATATACCCCTTATAGAACATAAAGACCTTAAGGGTCTAAGAGATCCGCGTTGTCCTCATGCGTCCGGTGGTACGCAGCGGTATACCACCACTTTATTTTATGGAGACCCCCATGTCAGTAGAAACATTTCTTAAATGGAAGATACTTCCTAGATTTATGATGCTTATGTCTACTCTTATGTCTTGGAGATGTGCCGAATGGTTCATGGCTTTACCAGAACCGACTGGTGCTCAGTCAGCCTTTGTGTCAGTGGTCATGGGTGTTATGACAGGTGTTTTCGGAATTTGGATGGGGCATGAACATAAATGATATGGTCACTATTACTTACAGCTTGTGTAGAAACCACTTGTGTTAAACAAGACATACAGTGGTTTGAAGATAGACAAGAGTGTATAGAGTTTAAAATATTACATGAAGAACTACCACAAGACGGTAGTTGGGGAACAATTACATATGAATGTAAAATACTAAACGGAGCTTCAACCTAATGGGTAGCCCATGTGTTGGTATTTGTAAACTAGACAACAAAGATAAATATTGTGTTGGATGTGGACGTACAATTGATCAAATAAGAGACTACTATTTAAGTGGATTAAAAAATGGTACATATCCCGTATATACAACCAAAAAGAAAACGAAGACCTAAAGAATACAAAAGCCCTGTTGTGTGGTGGAAAAGTGTTCGTTATTTAAATGGAGAAATGGAATGTCAATCGAAAAGTCAGGAGAACGCTTCTCCGGTTACAACAAACCAAAACGTACACCAAACCATCCAAAAAAATCCCACGCAGTCCTAGCAAGGTCTGGGGGCAAAGAAAAACTAATTAGGTTTGGAGAGAAGGGTGCAAGCACAGCTGGAAAACCTAAAGCAGGTGAATCCAAACGTATGAAGATGAAACGTAAGTCTTTTAAAGCCCGTCATGCTAAGAACATTGCTCGTGGGCCTTTGAGTGCAGCCTATTGGGCAAACAAGGTCAAGTGGTAGTTATGGAGGACATATTGTTAGATGCAGTTAAGAAACACGCTGAAGGCCATGTGGCTAAGCACAAGGCCAACATTGAAGTGTATCTAGGAAACCCAACAGGTATTGGGGAGCACAGTGATATTATCCAAGCAATCGAACATGAGCTTGGGTGTATGGCTAAATGGCAAGAAAAACTAGACATGATTAAAAAGCATTTTATGGAGTAGAGGTATGGCAGTAAATGAAGCGGGTAACTACACAAAACCGACAATGCGTAAAAACTTGTTTAATAGAATTAAGGCGGGTAGTAAAGGCGGTCGTCCAGGCCAATGGTCGGCGCGTAAAGCCCAGATGCTTGCTAAGCAATATAAAGCAAAGGGTGGGGGCTACCGCGACTAATGGCAAAGAAACCGTCACAAAAGAGCCTAAGCAAATGGACTTCTCAGAAGTGGCGCACACGAAGTGGTAAACCTTCTACTCAAGGGCCGCTTGCGACTGGAGAGCGTTATATGCCAGCTTCAGCTGTGGGAAGTCTCTCAGCAGCAGAACACGCTGCTACCACTAGGGCTAAAAGAAAAGCTACAAAAGCAGGAAAACAATTTAGCAAACAACCTAAAAAGGTTGCAGCAAAAGTTAAAAGACATAGATCGTAAATAACCCAGGAGTGGTAAAATGTCTAGATTTGTACAAGAAACACATAAACAAAAAGGCGCTAAGAAACCCCAGGCACCCTTGCCAAAGGCAGGTTCTTACAGTCTTAAAGATTTAGAAAAGGCTAAGCCTATCTATTCTGGAACCGGAGGGAAACGTTAATGGAACCCGCTGGCTACAAAGAAGTTGTTAGTGATGAGCAGTTAATTAGTATGGTGGAGTCTGGTGTTCAGAACTCTACTGGCGATTGGCTAAACTCATCAGAACTAGCACGAGAAAGACTAAAAGCGACTTATGAGTATGCTGGTGTTGCTGATTATCACCTATCACCACAGGGTGTTAGTACTATTGTAGATACCTCTACTACAGAAGTGGTAGAAGCATATACGGCTGTACTCTCTGATTTGTTTCTTACAAATAAAAGACTAGCAAGGTTTATGCCTTGGGATAGCTCCCCTGCTGCAATTCAAGCAGCAAAAGACGCTTCAGACATTACTAACTATTGTTTGTTTAAAAAGAACAATGGGTGGGAACTTCTTCAACAATGGATGAAAGCAGCATTGCTTTGGAAAAATGCAGTGTGCCGCTGGGGCTATGTCGAAGATTACGATTACGTATTTGAAGAATACGAAAAGATTAGCCAATCAAATCTTGATACACTGTTGTCAGAAGACGGTGTAGAAATTGTTGGCGATTTGCAATTTGAAAATGAATTTCAATCAACTGATTCTATAACTGAACAAAACGTAGAACTTATGTATGTTGATGTTCGTATACGAAAACGTATTAATAAGTCTCGTGTTAAAATAGAGTTAGTGCCGCCGGAAAACTTCCGAATTGCTAGAGATGCTACATGTATTGATACAGCATCTTTTGTTGGTATGCAGACAGAAATGACACGCTCAGAGATCCGTAAATACTATCCTGAAATGGCTGACAGCATTGATGCCTGGGATGAACTTGGAGATGATACGTGGTCAGGTAGTCTAAAATATTCTCAAGATATTGCAGCACGTAAACAAGTCACAGGACAAGAATACACTCAAGGGTCCTTGCAGCAAGAAACCACACCCCTAGAAGCAAACCGTGAAGTAGCGGTTACAGAATGTTGGATGCACGTTGACCGTGATGGGGATGGCATTGCAGAGCTAAAACACTTTATTATAGCAGGATCTCATATTCTTTATGAAGAAGATTGTGATGAAATCCCGATGGCTTCTATTGTACCTATTGATATTCCGTTTGAGTTTTATGGATTGTCAATGGCAGACTTTACACGCAGTTCTACATTGGCATCGACAGCCATCCTGCGTGGTTTTGTAGAGAATACCTACCTCACTAACTATTCGCCTAAGTTGGCTGATCCTAATGTGGTAGACTTCTCTGCATTGCAAAACATGAAGCCTAAACAAATTATACCAACTAATGGAAGCCCAGTGGGTGCTGTTCAACAGCTACCGCCTGAAACTATTTCTACAGGAACTGTGCCTCTTCTAGAGCACTTGCAGCTTATTAAGGAACAAGCTACAGGTATGTCAAAGGCTGCTCAGGGTCTTAATGATACACTTTATGTATCAGGTAACTCAGAGCAAAAACTATCTGCTGTTCAATCAGCTGCACAAAAACGTATTCAACACATTGCTCGTAGGTTTGCTGAAACAGGATTTAAACGCTTGTTGTCTGGTATTTATTCTACAATGCGTAGTAATATGAAAGGTAATGTTAATTATAATATTGCTGGTGCATTTAAGTCTATTGATATGCAATCTCTTCCATCAAGTATGGATTTAGAAGTTTTACTTGATATTGGTGAAAACTCTAATTCTTCTTTAATTGGAAAGTATGGTCGTATTGCTGGTGAGATCCTACCTGCTCTTAATCAACAAGGGGCTGGTATGATTATTAAGCCAGAAGCTCCAGCTATTCTTGCAACTAAAATTATAGAAGCAATGGATGTTGATAGTAATGACTTTTTAGAAGACTACAATACAGAAGACTTTAAGGAAAAAGCTGCACAAGCTATACAAGCACAACAACAATCTGCACAAGCAGATCGTAATCTTGCTCAGCGTAAGGTTGAAGCAGATGCTGCGCTAGCTGAAGCAAATGTTGTTTATACTGGTGCTCAAACTAAGAACACTATGGATGATAATGCTAAACAACTTGCTGTGTCTATTGATAAGCACTTCCAAGAATGGGCAGATCTTCAAATTAAAGCAACCAAAGAAGGTGCAGAGCTACCAGAACATCCTGGGTATGACCAGATCATTATGTTAGCGCGGCAAATCCTAAGCCCACCTCAACCACAGCCACAACCAGAGATGGGACCACAAGGACCCCAGGAGATGATATAAAATGGCAACAGTAACACTTTCAGCCGCTGGCGTAGGCGCTGCTCAATCGGGCACTGTAACTACAGCTGGTGGGTCTGGCGGCGGTATTATTATGGTAACAAACGATAGTGATGCAACCGTAACCTTTGATGTAGCAACAGCGGGTTCGACAGTTTTGTCTAATCAAACAGTCGCTGCCAAAGATTATAAAATTGTAACAGGCCTTAACAATGGTGCACAAACATTGGTCAATGTGAGTACTTCACATGGGACTGCTGCACAATCAGGCGAAATCATTTACAACACACTTGTAACTTAAGATAATGGATAAGTATCGTAAGACAGCTGAGAAGAAGCTGGGAAACGAAAAGTCATATGGAAATCATAAAATTCATCCCGAAGAACTAGCTAGGCAAGCCCACGTTAAGGGGCACTTTGCAGCAAGAGAACGGGATGAATTCTTTGATGAAGTATACGGTGAAGTCTTAATTGACTTTTTCCTTGAGTGGCTCAAGACGGAGCCACATGAAACCAAATCTCGTGAGTTTCTCTACAGTTCTGCTATGGCACTAGGAAGTGTTAAGGAGAAAATGATGAACTTTGAGATGTACGGAAAGAATATTCCGCACCTACAGGAGGACAACAGTGAGACCAATTGATATTGATGCTCTTATTGCAAACTATAATGAAATGATTAACACTTTAGAATACGATTCGATGCGTAGTGCTGGTAAGGCTAAGCTTAATGCAGATAAGCTAGTAAACCTTCACAACCTTGTTGAACGTTATACTAAAGTACAGAATTCTAAAAAAGCAACTCCCAAAAAGGAGGTAGCAAATGGATAACAATACCGAAGCACCCGTAGACTCTACCCAATTGGATGAACCTACAGCAGAGGTTAATAGTCAAACTGAAGAGGCTTTGCTGGCTGACATCATAGCGAACTCTGAGTTCGTAGATACTCTACCCGATGAGCAAGTACCTGAGTTAGACACGGAAGAAACTGATGAAGAAGACCCAGAGTCATCAGAAGAAGCCGACAACGAAGATGAAGAAGAAGAAGACGAGATTGAAGAAGTAGACACAGAAGATGAAGATGCTGATGAAGAATCCGCTACCGATGAACCCGATGTGTTTGCAACTGATGACTTGGACTTGGAAGCTAAAGTTGTAGTCAAAATTGATGGCGAACATACTGAAGTTTCTTTTGGTGATCTTATTAAAGGTTACTCTACTGAACAACATCTGTCTAAGAAGGGTCGTGAACTTGGTGACGCAAGAAAACAGTTAGAAGAAGAATACCAAGAAAAGGTTGGAGAAATTCAAAACCTATCTAAGGCATCTGCTGCTATACTGTACTCTAATGAACAGGCTCTTTCTAAAGAGTATCATGATATCGAAGCTCAAATTGATAAAGCTCGTAAAGATGGTGATACTTATGAAGTCAACGAACTAAAAGACAAACGAGAACAAGCTCAAAAAAACTATTGGTCTGCACGTAATCAACGTGAAGAACTAGTAGAAAATCTTCAAAAAGCAGAACATCAACAGAATGAAAAAGAATGGAATGAACAACTCCAATACTTTAACGAAACCATTCCTAGTATGATTCCTGATTTTAATGAGGATACAGCTATTGCAATTCGTGAGTTTGCTATTGAAGAAGGTATTTCACCAGAAGTACTAGACTCAATTGCAGATCCTATTATTGTAAAGTTTGTTGATGATTATCGTAGACTAAAACAAAACATTACTAAAGGTACTGTTAAAAGAAAGAACACACCTGCCAAAAAGGCTCCGCTTAAGAAAGCTAAAACTACAACTCGCAAAAAGCAAGATGCAGCTTCAGCAGTTAAGGCACGAGCAATGGATCCTAACTCTTCAAGTGAAGATCAAATGGAATTTCTAAGAGGACTTGCTGAACGCTCTTTAAATCTTTAATACCTCGGAGGTATATTTAAAATGGCTAATAATCTTGGTGTACGCGGTACTGGTGGTCCACAAGGCCCAGCCCGTGGTACTGGCAAGGATGTTTCCCAGCGGGAAGATCTAGCAAACTTTATCACGATGATTACTCGTGATGAAACTCCTTTTATGTCATCTATTGGCAAATCTAAAGCAACAGCAATCTACCATGAATGGCAGACAGACCAGCTGGAAGCTCCAGGCAATTCACGCATTGGTGAAGGTACAGACTTTATCGCACCAACTGCTGACGGTTCTGGTGGCACAGGTGCAACACCTGCAACTGGTGCTAAATTTGCTGTATCTGGTCCTAATCGTACACGGTTGGGTAACTATACTCAGATCAACGGTAAGACAATTGCTGTATCCGGCACACGCCGTGCGGTTGATCAAGCTGGTGTTGCAGACGAATACGCATATCAGCTTAAGAAACGCGGAACTGAACTGCGCCGTGATGTTGAGTTCGACATGGTTCACTCATACAACACAGCTAATGCTGTAGGCGTACAAAACGCTAATGCACGTTCAGCTGGTGGATTTCAATCATTTATTAACTCAGCATCTACTTGTAACTATGTAGGTGAGTTTGAAGCCCCTTCGGCTTCTTCCTCTAATGCTGGTACAGACGCACAAGGTACAGACACTGTGCGTGGCTCAATCAACGGTGGTACTACTGCACCAGCACGTGGAACTCTTGCACTGACAGATATTGATGCTGTTATGCAGAAGATCTATGAGCAAGGTGGTAAGGCTACTAAGGTTATGCTTTCACCAAAACTGCGCCGTGACTTCTCAGACCTAATGGTTTCAGACACTGGCGTTGTTCGTAACATTGACGCTGGTGGAAAGCTCCGTCAGTCTGTTGACGTATACATGTCAGACTTTGGCGATCTTATGGTAGTTCCTAACTACATCATGGGTCTGTCAAACTCTGTTGCACTGAAAGGCGATAACGGTACTGCATTCTCAGGCGCAGGTATTCCTGACGTTGCTGACTTTGCAGCATTGATCTATGATCCAATGTGGTTTGCCGTGGCAACTCTGCGTCCTATGCAGGAAGTAGATGTGGGCCAGCAAGGCGACTCGACCAAAGGTATGATGGTCGAAGAGTGTACTCTTGAAGTACGTAACCCACTTGGTTGTGGTGCTGTCTACGGCCTTAACTAGGCTAATTGTTAGGGGAGGTCTTTATGGCTTCCCCTTTCTTTTTAGGAGGTAATTATGCCAAAGGTTGGTGATAAAGAATTTAAATACAATAAGTATGGAATGGAAGCTGCTAAAAAGTATGCTGCTAAAACCGGAAAAGATATTGAGTACAAAGCAATGGGTGGTAATGTAGCAAGCTATTATGGTAAAGGTGGTCCTGTTCAAGGTTGTAAACCTGCTATGAATAACCCAATGAAATCTAAATAATCTAAAGGGAGATAAGTAAATGCTAGTTATTAGACTTGCTAATGGGAATACTTACCCAGCTGACAGATGCACATATCGTGTTGATGAAGCAACAAATAAAATTACACACTTTTCACCTAACGCTGCATCAGTAGCGGTAGGAAGTGCGCCAACAGCTGTAGGCTCTACAGGGGCACAATTAGGATATATTAAAGCAGGACGCTTTGCACCGTATACCCAAGCACCATAAGGAGACAAGAGGACATGTCTAAGGAAACTGACTTTAAATTTCGCAGTGCAACTGTGGAAGCAAATAAAGGTATTCAAGCTGGCTTTGACCTGGAATCAGGAGATTGGCAAGCAACTCAAGATATTACACAATATAAAGAACAAGCAAAAGAAGACCGTGACAGGCAAGAATATTTTGGTCACACTAAAGGAGGCTATCGTAAGATGGCTACAATCCCTGATATTGTGGCAATTAAAATCTTGCAAGAGCACCATTTAGATCTGCATGACCCATCGTTTATGCAAGATCCTAATAATCTTAAAAAGCTTAAAACTATTCTATTGAGTGAGTACCGTGATCTTGTAGTCAACACTTAATCAGGAGGCCCACATGGCATTGACTTATGCTCAGCTAGTGGCACTTGTTCGTACATGGTGTAATAGAGATGAAGAAGTAGTAAGTGATTCTATTATTCAAGATGCTCTTAAGTATGCTGCAGATAAAGCGTATAGGACCTTGCGGGTTCCACCACTAGAAAATGTTGCTATATATGAGAAAGCCTTGTTAGAAGCTGGCACAACAGCATCTAATAATTTACAAGGTAGTATTACAGAAATACAATTACCTTATGATCTTGTAGAGTTTATTCAAATTAGAGAAGTAGACTCAGCAGGTTTAACTACACGTGTATTTAATGAAAAACTAGATATTCGTACATTTAATGACACGCTAAGTGAAAAGTATAGTAACCTTAATTACTGGGCACGACAACAAAATGTTGTGTATTTAAGTCCAGGGTTTGGCAATGGCTCTACTAGTTCTCAAGCAAATACAATAGAACTATATTATTATCGAAGACTGCCAGCGCTTAACGCTGTGTATTCTGTAACAGTTCTTAATTATAACGCAGGATTTCTTACTACAACAGGCGCAGGGTCAGGTGTAGCTAACTCTAAACAGTTATATTTTAATAGCAACACTGGGACAACAGCTTACGCTACACAATCGGATGCACAAGCAGCTTCTGGTGGCGGGACTGTAACTGCTGTTTGGTATATTGGAACTTCAACACCTAACTGGCTACGTGATGAAAATCAAAGAATACTTTTGTTTGGAGCATTAGCAGAGGTGTTTGCATATGTCCAAGATGATCAACAAGCAGCAAAATATAATCAAGCATTTCTAGCAGAAATTGCAGAAGTAAATGATGAGGATGCAAAACGAAACGCTTCAGGTGGAAACCTACAAGTAAACTTTAATGGGCGAGGGTTAATATAATGACTACACCAGCAAGACCTGGCTCCTTTACAGGGGCTACAGACAATGCCGCTAGTGGTGGTTTGTTTACTGATACGCTTATTGATGGTATCCCTGATATTGTAGGTGCAGATGTAGCAGCCGCAGAAACCGCAGCAACTAATGCTAAAGCTTCTGAAACAGCAGCGGCTACTAGTGCAACTAATGCGGCTACATCAGAAACAAATGCGGCAACTAGTGCTACAGCAAGTGCAACTTCAGCTACCGCTAGTGCAAACTCTGCTTCGGCGGCGGCAAACTCTGCTTCAACTACAGCAGCAGACGCAGCAACGGCAACAACTAAAGCAGCAGAAGCAAGTACTTCAGCTACTAATGCGGCGGCTTCACAAACTGCAGCGGCTAACTCAGCAACTTCAGCGGCATCAAGTGCTACTTCAGCAACTGGTTCTGCCAACAGTGCAACAACTTCAGCTACAGCAAGTGCTAATAGTGCAACTGCTAGTGCTAGTAGCGCAACAGCTTCAGCTAACTCGGCTACAGCTGCAGCTACTTCTGAAACTAATGCGGCTACTTCGGCAACCAATGCAGCAACTAGTGCAACATCGGCATCTAGTTCAGCTTCAACGGCAACTATTCAAGCTAACAATGCAGCAACTAGCGCATCAACAGCAAGCACTCAAGCTACAAATGCTGGCAACTCAGCTACAGCGGCTGCAAGTTCAGCTACAGATGCACAAGGTTCTGAAGATGAAGCAGAAGCATGGGCGCAAAAGATTAATGGAGAAGCAGTTACAGGTGAAGGTTATTCAGCTAAAGCATGGGCAACAGGTGGTACAGGCGTAAGCCAAGCCTCAGGTGCGGGTAATGCTAAAGACTGGGCAACTGAGACATCTTCTACAGCAGATAACACTGAGTACTCAGCTAAAGAATATGCAATCGGAATACAAGCAGGTAACACAGAAGGCTCATCAAAACAGTGGGCTTTAGGTGGTGGTAACTTTGTTATGGCCACACCTGTTACAGGCTCAGGTGGAACAGCTAAATATTCAGCTAAGTATTGGGCAGACCAAGCGGCTAGCTCAGTGGCTAACTTTGATGAAAAGTATTACGGTAACTATGCTACAGATGCAGCGGCAGAAAATGCACATGAAGCGGCTGGTAAAACAGTAACTGTAGGTGACTTGTATTATAACACAACAGATAATGCTGTTAAATATTGTCAAGTAGCACCATCAGGTACAGGATCGCCAGTAGGTACATGGGCTGCAATTGCACAACAAGACCTTTCATCATATGCAACAAAAGGATTTTCAATTGCAATGTCAATTGCACTATAGGAGAAAGATATGGCACAGAACTTTAGACGCTATATAGAAAGAGCCATCGGAACTTCGGCAACTGACATTCCAGATGGAGCTAACTTTGATTCGTATGATACTATCGTAGGAATTAACCTTGCCAATATTGTGGCACAACAGATACTTGTTTCCGTATACATTTCAAACGGCGGTAATAACTACTACCTTATTAAGGATGCACCTATTCCAGCAGGAAGTTCACTTCAGCTTCTTGATGGTGGTGCTAAGTTTGTAGTACAGTCAGGTGACAGGCTTAATATTGTATCAGACACTGCAAGTTCAGTCGATGTGGTTGTATCTGCCGTTGATGATATTAGTAGCTAGGGGAGGGTGATATGGGTTACATTGGTAATCAAGCAAGTTCAAACTTTTCTTCACTAGCTAAACAAGCTATTACAGGTAACGGTGGCGCTAACTACACACTTACTACAGCTGTAGCAAACGCTAATGAGCTTGAAGTATTTGTAAACAACGTAAGACAAGAGCCAGCAGTAGCATATAATGTAGCTGGAACGGCTCTTACTATGACAGGTAACGTAGCAAGCACAGATGACTTTTATGTAGTGTATCAAGGTAAAGCTGTGCAGACAACAGTACCGACTGATGGTTCAGTAACGTCTGCGAAGTTAGATACTAACATTGCAATTGACGGCGACCTAACCGTTGACACCAACACGCTGGTAGTCGATGCGGCTAACAATCGGGTGGGCGTGGGAACTGCCAGCCCTTCGCAAACTATGCACATTCAAAGAGCGTCTTCTGGTGGCAGCGCAGTAGCTGGCGCAGCCTTAATTGTTGAAGGCACAGACGCGACAGGCTCAGATATTCAGATATTGGGCGATGCCTCAGATTATCAGCAGCTATTGTTTGGCGATGCTGACGATAACGATGTGGCTGGGATAGCTTATTCGCACAGCAGCAACACCATGCGGTTTTCTACAAACGGCTCTGAACGCCTTCGCATCTTGTCCGGCGGTGGCCTCACCTTCAACGGAGACACGGCGGCGGCAAATGCGCTGGATGATTATGAACAGGGAACTTGGACGCCATCTGTCGGCGGCAGTGCGACATACACTACTCAAGCAGGTCATTATATCAAAATTGGAAATATGGTGTTCATCACAGGAAATCTCGCTATCGGCAATATAAGCGGTGCCGCCCATACAAATTATTTAGATGGATTGCCTTACGACAGTGTGACAGGCAGTGGTCGAGAGGGTTTTATCGGCGTTCATTATTTTGCCAACCTTGCATCTAGCGGAACATACTTTGCGTTGCGAACAAACGGCGATAGGCTTTATGGAAGCGCACAAAGAGAAAACGATAATACGATGGTTATTAACCCTGATATTTTTCAAAATTCCACAGAGGTAGCTTTCGGCGGTTCATATTTCGTAGCATAACCCCACCAGCCGGTAGGGGTCGGACAGGTCGCAGCCATGTGACGATAAACTTAAAAGGAGTAAACAATGGCACTAACAAAAGAATTTGAATATGACTGCGAGGTTCGTGGCCCATATAAGGCTGTACAGGTTCGCCAAGCAACTATCGTTAAAGATGATGGTGACGAGATTAGCCGTACTTATCACCGGCACGTTCTGCAATGCCGCACTAAAACTGGCGACACTTGGGGCGATACCGACATAAGCGGTGAAAATGCAGAAATACAAGCCATATGTAATGCCGTGTGGACTAGTGCAATTAAGACAGCATATGAGGCTCATGTAGACTCACAAGGAGTATAGTATGGCATTAAGTACAATTAAAACAGCTAGCATAGCTAATGATGCTATCACTACTGATAAGATAATTAATGATGGTAATCTCGGAGTTAGAAACCTTGTTATAAATGGTGCGATGCAAGTAAATCAAAGAAGTTCCTCTGTTTCAGACATTAGCGGCAGTGGCTATTATGTGCATGACCGTCACAGAATATCTATGGGTAATACTGCTGGTCGTTTAAGGATGTCTAGCAGCGGCGTGGCACCTGATGGTTTTGCAAGCAGCTTGCGGCTTCAGTGTACGACAGCAGACACTTCAATTGCATCTAATGAAGATTTCTCCTTGCAGCACCGTTTTGAGGGGCAAAACTTACAGCAGCTTAAAAAAGGCACGTCAGGCGCAGAGCAAGTTACTGTTTCATTCTACATGAAAACAAATAAACCGTTTACCTTCATGTGCGAGTTAGATGATACCGATAATAATAGATTTAATGGTCAGCGATTCACAACAACTACTGATTGGACACGACACGTTTTGACGTTTGTTGGTGATACAACAGGGGCGCTAGATAATGACAATGCCAGAAGTCTTATGCTTTCTTTTTGGTTTCATGCTGGCTCAAACTTTACCAGCGGAACCTATACAGCAAATACTTGGCAATCTAGGGCATCAACTAATGTAAACAGGGCTGTAGGCATTGGTTCATTCTTCGACAGTACGGACAACGAGATACGCCTGACTGGCCTTCAAATGGAAATTGGAGATGTAGCCACGCCGTTTGAGCATCGGTCGTTTGCGGATGAGTTGGCTAGGTGTCAGAGGTATTTTCAAGTAGTAGGCAACTCTTCATATTTTGCAGGAAATGGTGTTGGCTCAGCAAGTATAGCGGTTGGCATTCCCTTAGCCACGCCAATGAGGGCAGAGCCATCAGTTCCTGATACTGGGTATAAGTTTCACAGGTCAGGCAACACAAACTCAGGCACAAACTCTGTCACGGCTGTGACGTATGCAACTATAGGCGCGGCTAGTTTACAACTTAGGGCCAATTTTGGCAGTGGTATTAGTGATGAGGTTGCTTATGTTTTGAATGCTACCACGGCAGACCTACAGTTAACTGCGGAGTTATAAAATGAATGAAATGAACATTACTTCTGCAAGATACATGGCTCATCCTAAAACGGGTGAGAATGATGCTATCAAGGCCACCATTGATGGGATGGGATACACTGTTCCTCTTGCCGTTGGAAACGCACACTACGCAGAAATCATGCGTCAGGTGGACGCTGGCACACTAACAATAGAGGAGGCTGAATAATGCCATATGTAGGCAAACAACCCCTCGCAGGGGACTTTAAAAAACTAGGCTCACTCACAGCCTCTGCAACAGCTACTTATGCGCTCACTTATAATGGTGCAGCATTTAAGCCAGCTAACGCAGAGTCTTTGATTGTGTCACTTAACGGTGTAACGCAAGCACCTAATGATGCTTATAGTGTCAGTGGTAGTAACATTGTGTTTGCATCTAACTTATCTTCTTCAGATAGCATTGATTATATTCTTGCGCTAGGAGAAGTAGGTAATAGTACAGTACCAGCAAATAACTCAGTTACTGCAGAAAAGCTTAGTAGCACTATTAGCCGTGGTGGCGTAGCGAATATTCGTGTTAATCCTAACAGCCTTACAGACAATGCAACGATTGCTAGTGGTGAAAATGCTCTTGTAGCAGGACCATTTACACTTGCAGCTACGT
>Ga0209232_1001177_pt1 | contig 14494 bp, 9 predicted proteins | sample ETNvirenome_2_60_FD_184066 | JGI IMG/M metagenome (GOLD analysis project Ga0209232, IMG submission 184066) | Marine viral communities from the Pacific Ocean - ETNP_2_60 (SPAdes) (version 2) | ecosystem: Environmental > Aquatic > Marine > Oceanic | place: Pacific Ocean | collected 2013-06-22
CTTGTGCCAGCAAAATCTAGGTCTAAGGACGGGCGAGATCCAGCCTTGTCATATAGAAGATCACCAAAACCTCTAGTTTGACTGACTGCACTCGCCCTTATCGCAGTCGTTTTCATTAAATAAGCTCCGTGAGTTCTAAAGTTCCGTTTGTTGTGCCATCTCTGATGATGCCTATGTTGGCGGATTTTGGAATAGCAAAGTCTAACCTTTCTCCATTAGCTATGAAATGGCTGTCATTACCATGAGCTGTTTGGGTACCTGTACCTATGCTAAATCTAATATCAGCTCCAACGGCTCTCATTGAGATACGTCTAACTGATGCTGTAAGCGCAGTGTTTGTAGAAGCAGAACTAGCAGTTAATTGCCTAGCCGTTCCAGCTTCACCTAAAGGTTCTACGCTATTGTCATAAAAATCTGTCATTGTTTTTTTTTATTAATTAAACGGGTGTAAATTCAATTGCAATAAGGTATGAATTATCAATTTGAGAATCCCTATTATTATTCGTATTGTGTATTTGTAATGAAAACTGTCTATTAGCTGTACTAGTATTTGCATCTAATTCAAAATGGTCAAACCTCGTTTCAGCTACAGCTTGATTTGTAGTATTGTTTACAAGATTACCAGCACTACTAACAAGTCTTACTTGAGCATATCCACCCGCACTAAATGAACCACTACTAGCTTCACCGGTTATTACATATTGAGCAATCAGCAAAAACCTAGAAGTACTAGGTACATTAGTAAAAGTTAGTTGGAAATGATTTTCCCAGTTTGCGTTATTAGCATACGTAGTAGTACTAGTATTACTAGCTAGTTTAATTCTTTTTACGGATACACCTACACCCAATAGGGATGAACCATCTATAGCTGGTAAAGCTCCTGTTAAAGCACTTGAAGGTAAGTTTGTAAGAGAAGCTCCTGATCCACTAAAAGTTGTAGCAGCACAAGTTCCTGTACAGTCAATACCAGCACCAACATCTAAATTTCCAGCTACATCAACGTGACCATCACTACTATCTATAGTTAACCTATTAACTGAGTTTGTATTGTCCCTTACTCGAAATTGCCCACCTGTGTTTAATATCCTGTAGTCAGGGTTGTCATCTGTATCTGTAAGCCAAAGTCCCGGAGTCGTACCTTGTATGTTTACTACACCCCCGTATGCTCTAACAGTACCTGTTGTTTCTATATTTTGCGATCCAAAATTTGGAGTCACTTTCGATCCATCAATATTAGAAACCTTTGCAGTATTTACAGCACCATCACGTATGTGGTCAGTATTGACAGCTCTTTGACTATCAGTTGAAGTACTAGATTGTAATTTATCACCAGTTATTTGACCATTACCTATGTCATGAGTCTGTATAGTTCCATTTATTAAAGCATCACTATTAACTGACCCAGTTGCTATGTTTACACCATTTAATTGGATAGCAGATTGGTTGTCACCTAAAGCTAAGTTATTAACTAATTCTCTTGCTTCTTCTGCTAAGTTAAGTGCTTGCTTTTGATTCTCATTTAGATCTTGGGATCTTATCGCAGAAGCTGGTTGAAACGTATGTCTTAATGTAGAAGCATTTGTCTCTCTAAATATTCTGACATTACCAGAACCTCTAGCTGTACTGTTATTAAAAAGAATGTGCATAGTACCATTACTACTTCCATCCTCTGCATAATTAACAATTGTGTAGTGTGTGGGAGTACTTTTAGCAACTATGTTTGCACCTGTTCCAACTTGTACATATATTTCTGACGAGGATAAAGTAGGAAAATTAAAAGAAAAACCTAGGTTATTTGTGCCAGCAACATCCCCATTTGCTGTTGTATGTATTTTTTGTGCCATTGTTTATATTGTCATTTAGGCATGTTTAAAATTGCTTTGACACTTCTTCTGTTTGCTTGAATTGCGTCAATATCTTTTTGTCTTTCTTCTTCTATAAGTTTTATAATTCGTGGATCACTTTTTATTTGATTCCAAGCTATTTCCTTAGCCCGATCAAAGAGTCTGGAAATTCTTACGTTATGTGCATACTTCTTAGGATCTACATGTCGTAAACCATTGTCACGGTCATACTCCATTTCTTTTATTGATTCCAAGATTCCAATATTTCCAGCTAGTTTGTCTAGTTTTCCAAGTAAGTTTTGTTTACCTATAGCATTCTGGAAAAGTGATCTTATGTATGGACTTCTACTTAAATCAGTACCATCAGGAGCAAAGTAAGTTGATGTTCTTAAATCGTACCCACTATCAAATAATAGTTTTCTCCCGGGAGAGTAATCCATGTTGAATTGAACTGGAGAAATAGCATTAAACATTCTTGTTACGAAGTCATGATCCTTAATAGGCTTACCAGTTAACATGTCATATTTAATTGGTAATTCTTCAGGTGCAAGTTTTTCACTAAGTAAGTTTCTATTACGTATGGCACTTCCTATGTCAGATCCTAATTCTCTTGTATATGGAGTAAATATTTTTCCTAGTTCGTTTCTTAAACTACTTAAAGGTAAAGTGTTATTTCCTAATTGAGAAATCATTCTGTTTAGTTGCCCGGGTCTACCTGAGAACAATTCAATAAACTGCTGTAATCCAGCCATATAAGATTTACTGGTAATACCTTGAGCAACAACTAACGATAATTTTTGGAAGTTATCTGTAGCCCACTCTTCACCCATCAATTCCTGATGATCTCCAATATCTCCAATAATTGAAAGTATTTGGTTGAATGGTTCAAATGCGTCATAACTTACCCATGTGTCTCCGAATTTAATAGTTCTAGGTCTCCATCCAGCATCTATCCATGTCTGTCTTTTTTGTCTATCAGCAGGACCATTACCATGTAACTCACCACTTAAGAACTTTTGACCGGCTAAGAATATAACTCCAGAACCCATAGCTAATCTTCCATTTTGAATAGCTCTAGCATTAGCTAAATCTTGAGCAGTCTCAATACCGTATTTTTTAACCTTTGAGAAATCTCCGGGTTTAGCAAATGCAATATCATTCCACTCTTCAACTAAGAAGTTAAATCCGGGAGTATGTTTAGCTGTTAGGTTTAAACCGTTTACACCAGTTCTTGCGAACATAAAGAAAGGTCTAGCCCAAGGATTTTCTTGGAATACTGTGTTTAGTCCTTTTGCAAAACCATTTAAATCCTGAGTTAAAGTAGCTTCTTTTTTTGCTCCTTTGATGTACTCATCTTTTAAACCACCTTCTGCATCAAATATACTGTCAACAAAATCACTTTCAGCTTTAGCAACCATTTCAGGAGTTATGTTGCCATATTCTCCACCAGCTTCCTCTAAAACTTTTCTGTATGCTTTAGCTCTAAGTCTTCCTCTTCCTAAGATATATCCAAAGGAATCATCAGTTGCTGCCATTAACTTAGTGGAGTAAGTAAGAAACTTATTATCGTTAGCAGCTCTAGCAATATTAGCTAAATAGAAAACAGCTTTATCCTTAGTAGTACCTTCCTTCTCGGTTAGATACTTCATAGCTTCCCAGTTACTATCACCGAGAGTCTGTTCAGAAAAACGTGTTTTTATATCTGCTATATCTCCTGACCAATAACTATTTAATTTTTTCTTAAATAATTGAAAGGATTCAGGTATAGCTTGAATCATTCCGTTTACATCAGCTAAAGCTTCTCTATAAACTTTCCCATTACCAGATAACGCAGCTCCAGCCATTTGTGCCATAGGTCTTAAAAAGACTGCACTGGATGTACCCATAATTGCTCGAACTGGAGTTTTAGGTCCAGATAGAACACTATTAGTCATTACCATTCCAAGCTGTCTGACTAGCTCACCTGTTTTCTTAGTTCCATTTAATTCACCACCACGCATCTTTGTACGTAGGAATGTCATTAATGATTCCACATCAGATGGATGATTAGCTTGAGAAATCATTTCTCTAATACCATTAAGAAGACTATCGTCACCTGTTTTACCAGCTAACTGAACAGCTAGTTGTAGAGATTTGACATGTTCTTTTACTTGCTTATCAACATCAGCAAACATTGCTTTTCTAGATGATGGGCTGGATAAATCAAATTCTTTAAGAGTGTTACCAGCAGCGTACCTTGCCATTTTTGTTGCACGTACAACACCAATAAGTTGCTCTACCATTGTTTGTATAGGACCATCAACATCTTTTAAATTAAAGATATCTTCAATCTCTCTACTCATAATTCCTGTATCTCTCAACTTCCTAAGTAAGTCTCCAGCAACAAGGTCTAATGCGTTGGCAGTAGCCGGTGTAACGTTTGAATATATAAGTTGCTTGCCTATTCTTTTTTCAATAACACCTCTTGCTTTAGCTGGTGCTAAAAACTCTTCTACTGACATATTGGAAGTATCACGACCTTCAACCATTTCCTTATAAAAAGCAATGTTTTCAGCGTAATATTGATCTGGAGTTAAGCCTCTTTTTCTAGCATTTGAAATATCTTGTCTAATTAGCTCGTTAGATTTAAAAGCTTTTTCAATCTTTTCTATTTCTTTCCAAGCAAACTTAGAAGACATAGCGATGTTCTTTCTACCATTAACACTAACTACAGTTCCAATAGAACCTTCTTCAGCTCCAGCAGTATTTTTAAGCATCTTGCGAGATTCGTTTACGTTGTATAAATCTTCAGTAGCGTTTGCATTACCTTGATGGGGGTCTGATAATCCTTGGTTTTTATAAGCTCCAAATTTCTTCTTACCTTCTTCAATTCTTGCAATTATTTCATCACGCTCTTTTAGTAAACCTTCGTCAGCATTATTAGGTTTCCAACTATTCCTCTTAATTCTTTGTTTCTTTACTGTTCTGTTGTATTCCTTAATTGTGTCAGTTAGCTGAGAGATTTCTTCTTTTGCTTTGACGTCATCAGGATCTAAGTTTGCTAATAATGCTTTCTTTTGTTTCTTTAATAAAGCTCTTTGGTCAGTTAAGCTTTTTAATAATGCGTCGTTAGGGTTTTTACCGAGCTGAGTTTCTATTTCTTTTAATCTAGCTTGGTCAGCTTTACTTCCATTAGCTTGTATATTACCTGTTTTATTTTTCTGTATCTGTCTACTGCGTTCATTTGCTTGGGAGACTGTGAGTTCGTCTATAGGTTTACTTCCTTTAAACTTTCCTGTTACAGAACCTTTTGTTTTGTTAAATCCAACTTTCATTCCAGCCAGAACAGTGTCAGACAAAATACCTAAACCCATACCTTCTACGACATTCTTAAATGTCTTCATCATGGGATGGTCATGTTCTTTTGTAGCTAGTGGAATATTTAGTCCTGTGTAGTGTTGTTCTAAAACAGCAAGAGCGTTATCTTCCTGTGAGTATTTAGAAAGTAAGTCAACTCTTGCACCACTTATGGCACCTCTAGTTAATGTTCCTTTTAAACCTTTTGCAGCTACTGCCTTAGATAAAGGAGTTTTAATAACAGCAGGAACTACTGAACTAGCTTTTGAACCTAATTTTCCTAATGCTCCAATCTTTCCTACAGGTACAGCAGCTAAAGTTGCATAGTGAGTAAGTCCTCTTAATGCACTACCCCACCATGTTTTAGTCTCAATAGGATTCTCGTCATTAACAAACCAGTCATCCCACTCTGCTGTATAACCACCTTCCTTTTGCTCCCTAGCCATTTCGCCAGTAGCCATATCAATAATTCTTTCAGGAAGAGTTATTAAAGAGGAGGCAGTATCTTGAAGACCACCACCAAGAGCTGAGAATATTTCTTTGGTGTATTCACCTACTCCCCAGTTCTCTTTGTTTCTGGTATCTTCAATTTCTTTCTTTTTTTGTAGTGCAGCATTCTCATTTATTTCTTGCTGCTGAAGTCTTACTTCTTCTTGTTGCTGTCTGTACTCTAAATGTTTTTGTGCTTCGGCTACTCTTTCATCTTCTTCATTAGATATGACCGTTGGTTCAGGAGTAGGAGCTTCTAGTGTAAATTCTAATTCGTCCATTGTTTACCGTAGTAAATAGTAAAGACATTGATTTAATGAGACCGCAGTTATTCATTACTCAAAGTCTTCGTTTTCTTCGTAAGGGTGTACTTCTTCTTCGTTTGGTTCGTTTTCTATAGTTTCGACATCGTAGCCAAATCTCTTCGCACCATTTTTTGTAGGATTATTATTTATAAATAAAGAGATCATGCTTTTTGGAATTTTAAACTCTTTAATAGCTTCATCTTCGTCCCACTGTCCTTCGTAACCTAATATTCCTGCTTGTTTCCAAGCTAAATCTCTTGGCAATATATTTGTGCCTTTACATATAGCTCGATAGTAATAAGGTACTTGATCTTTACCTCCACCAGCAGCCCATCTTGCAAGTTCATCTTTTTGCTCCTGTGGTGCTTCAAGAAGTTTAGTTGCATATCCTGCATTCTCAGGATCTAGTTGTCTTTTTGAATTAACAAGTTTTGTTTCGTACTCATTATCTCTAGTAGTTCCTTTAAATTGCGAGTTAGCATCTACCCATTGAGGATTGCTATGTAAGTTAACAACTTCTGTAAAAGCTTGTGCATGTGCTGTTTTAGGATCTACGCCTGCTTTTATGGCAGCGTTGTAAGCTGTTATGTATATTTCTTCGGACGCATCTAGTAGAGCATAGTATTGAAGATTTTTAGCTTCTAAACTACCTGTTGATTTGGCACTTGTAGAAACTAAATCGTCAAGTCTTTTCTTTTCAGATTGTGGCACTTGATTTAAATTAGTAATCTGTGTTCCATCACTAGCTACTAAATGTCCTGCATTTCTCATTTCTAATCTAAGTGCTGGACTTGCCTGTTTTAAATCTTCTTCAGTAATTCCACCAAAAGATTCTACTTTTTGCATGAGCTCTTGTCTCATGGTTTCATTATCTCTATAACCATAAAGAATTTGTTGTTCCATTTCGTTTAATGGAATGTTTGGAAATTCTTTTTTTCTTTGTTTAAGATAATTTTGTTTTTGTTCTAGGGATAATTCTGTGCCAGATTCTTCTAGTTCTTTTAAAAGTCCTTCAGCGTTAGCCTCGACTATATACTTATCGTCGTCTAATTTAGTTTTTCTATAGGTAGTATTAGCTTCTATAAGTTCATCTTCAAATCCTTTAAACTCTTTAAATTTTTCTAGAGTAACTTCTTTTCTATCACCTTCGTGATAAAACTTTTGAGTAACTAAACCTCTAGCTTCATATAAACTGAGCTTACCACTTTCAACTAAATCTACTACTCTTCTTCTAAAAGCAAGTCTTGAGCCAGAAAGACCTCCATAATTACCCTCATTATTTTTAATCCAAAAATCAACATCCTTTAACGATTGTTCGGAATCAGAAGTAATTATATTTTCAATACGATTAAGCTCTGTATCTTTTGCAAATTGTTTAGCAAGCTTATTTCTTTCTTGTCTTGCTTCAGCTATTTCAGCTTCATCAACTTTTAAAATTTCAGGAGCAACAGTAGCAGCTAATAAATTTTCATTTACACCTATAAATTGCTCAGAAAATTCATGTCTTATCTTTGCATCTAATCCTCTACGTTGTGCTTCGTTAGCATTGTCGTAAGATATTGTTGTACCATCTTTAAGAGTTAAAAATGTATTAGCTCTTTTTTCATTTTTAAAATCAGTGTAATTTCCTGCTGCTCTTTGTAAACTTGCTTTTACATAAGCATACTGTTGCCATCCAGATAAATTTCTAAATTCTTCTGCAAGTTCAAAACTACCAGTCTCTTCTTCTATTCGATTAGCTATTTCACTGATCTTTAAATGTGAGTCTTTAAGATTATCTTCTTGTGCTAATAACGCTTGTATATCTTCTTTACTAGCTGGGATTTTTAAAGCTAATGCAGCACCAGCTTGTAGTTTTTCTTTCTTATCTTTTTCAGCTTTTTGCTGTATCCAGCTTGCAACGCTAGAAGATAAGTTACTTAATGATTCCCAATCTTTTCTAGTTTTTTCTACAAGAGCATCATCTCTTGCATTCATCTCTGCTAAGAATTTCTCCTCAGAAGCTAGTATTCTTGCATTACTTTTTTCCTGCTCTGGTACTACGTCGATTTGTTCAACACGATCATATTTACCCGGGGTGAATGAGTATCCGTTTTGTGCCATTAGTATCAACCTCCTCCTATCTTAGGACTTTCATAATTACCCCAAGCATCAAATGCTGCGCCTGCAAGTCCTGTGAATAGTTGTAAACCTACATTTTGTTGAACTGGTTGTGGTGGTGGTAGGTCAGGTACAAGCTGTATGGCAACTTTGCTAAACATATTATTTTGGTCAGAAATTAACCTTCTTCTTATTCGTTCATTGCCTAAATTAAAAGCATAATTTGATTCAGTTAATGCTCTGCTCCGTTGCCTATTAGCCATACCCATTTTAGCTAAGTTCGTGGTTAACATTCTGGTTACAGTTGCTCCTCTAATATTTCTTTCAGCAGCAGAAGCTTCAATCATGCCCTCTGCTTCAAGCATTGATTTAAAGTCTTCTTGATGATCGAGCATTGCTTTAGTTCTTACATTATTTAATGAAATTTGTGATTCGGTATAGGCTCTTTGTGCAGCTAAATTTGCTTCACTTATATTTTTTTCAAATTGGACATTTTTTGTTTTAGCTAAAGATGTGTCCATCATCCATTTTCTTTCTCTAATTTTTAATTTATGTTCGTAATTTCTTCTGGCTGCTGCATTTTGAGCACTGGCTGTAGCTGCTGAACCAATAGCACTCATTGCACCAGATGCGAAACTACCTACTAATGGATCGCACACGGCAAAATTCTATAAAGGATAAATTGTTTGGTCCGTAGGGAAAACTTCTAAGAAATTTAAAACCTAAAAACCTAAGTAACTTGATATGAACTTTGTTTCTTTTATCAACAATGTTCCACAGTAACTTTTCTTTTCTTGCATTCACATAACGCTTTGCTTCTCTAGCAAAGGTATGAGGATATTGGTAAATAGCTGGCGTACAAAGCATCCAGATTTGCCCACCATTGTGGACTCCTGCCATGCCTGCTATGTCTCCGTTAGGTACCTCAAAATAAACTGAGTCGCAGTTTTGATATCCTACGATCAGTGCATTTTCAGGATCATGTCCATGACCCTCTATAACTTCCCTACGGTCATCTGGTAAAAGGTTAGAAGCTACCTCTATGGCAGCCTCTAACGTTGCTGGGTGAATGTATTTAGACACGCTCGTAATAATTATTTGTGTATGATCCTTCCCAAGTAAAGTTATGTATTGTTGCTGGTGAAGGATGGGTAGATTCAAGTGTTATATCTGCGTTTATGTTTCTTTCGTAAATTGGGATAACTCGTAAATTATTATCATCAACTATTGCTGTTGCGTTAGTTGCGTAAGTATCACTTTGAGTTACTTCAAATGTTTCGTCATAGTCTGTTGGTCTTCCAACTTTTTTAACTACAGCTCTATATAAACCTATTGGACCAAAGCCTACTTTAACTCTATGAACTATAGTGTTAGCTCTTGTGTCATGTATAAACTTCTCACCATCTTTAGTGTGGTAGTAAATAGTTGGTAATTGTAATTTCATTGTGTAGTTGTAGCCAAGCAAGAATGTCTGACCTCCCCAATTACCATCAATTATTAACTCACTTCCATTAATAGTTACTAAAGAATATCTACCTAAATCATTACCAGTGTCAGTATCGTAAGCAACGATCTGATTACTACTTTCTAAACCTACAGGTTTTGTAAAGTAAGTTTTATTTTCAGTTGCATCATAGTCACTTGTTTGTGTAGTAACTGACATTAAATGATCTAAATGTACTCTGTAATCATTACTTGAAATAGTTGCACTTGTATCTTCTAATTTTATTGAATACCTTAAAAGTTGATTCTTATTATTGTTTCTAACTACTACAAATAAAGAATCATCTTGCATGCAATGGTACTGAATATTTCCAGTCAGTTCCCATCTAAACCATGAAGCTAACTTTCTATCAAAAACTTGATCGAAATATCTAAAACCATACAAATTATTATTACCTTTTTCACTGAAAAATATAACTGAGTTTTCTCTGGAATTAGAAATGTATTTCAAATTTTTAGCAAATAATCTAGAGACTACTGCACTCTGTTCTATTACTTGAGGTTCTCCTTCTCTTGCTATTCTTGTCATTTCCCAGAACCGAGAAAACTTTCCTGCATTATCTAAAAAACCAATAGTAGTACCAAGAGAAACAGGGTTAGTAGTAGAGTTGAAATTATAAGTAGAAAGAGCGTTAATCTTAGCTGTTAAAGGTCCAAACGTATCACTATCTGTTGTCAACATAAACTGTTGATTTTTAGAAAATAACACTAAACCTGTATTAACCTGTATGCCGTCAAAAAGAATTGTAGGATATGTAGAACTTGCTGCAATATCTATAGGATCACTTGCAATTAATTGAATAGCTGACTTAGCAAAAAAGTTAGTAAAGTCCCCTGCTCTTGAAAGAATAATATTTTCATCAGAAAGTATTGCAAACCTATTTCTAAAGAACAACATCTTGTTTACTGACTGTCCTATAAAAGAAGGTTCAGGGTTTGTAACTTCGTCACCTACTAAAGCATCATCCCATTTTGGGACGTCTGGTTGTTGTGTTCCACCAATACTGTATGTTGATCCGTCTAATTCAGTAAGTCTAAAATTACCATCAGCAGTTCTTATAAGAACAACTGGCATAGTTGATCTTTTTAATCTTATCTTTCTTCCCGGCTTGGCACACTCTTCCCAAATACCTTCACCATCTTTATCGTTATTTCCATAGAATTTAACGTAATAGTTATCTTCTTGTGCAGTACTGTTTATAACTTCAACTACCATTCCATGTTTACATTGTGTTGGTAAATCTCCAATATCTTTCACCTGACAAGCTACTACATTTAATAATTCTCCTACTGGTGTTGAACCATTGAAGTTAGTTGAATGTTTAATATATAATCCGTTACCTATTATTTCGATATTGCTTGCAGCTATATTTCCTTCAGCAATGATTTCAGTTCTGATATCACCAAGAATGCTTTCAGCAGTAATTGTAGTCAGAGTATCAAATGGTGTAGGTTGTGGTCTAGCTAAAGCTAAGTTTGCTTGAACTTGAGCAGTACTAATTGTTTCTACAGTTACTTTGTAGTAACCATCTTTCATCCATACATAAAAATGATCTCCAGCTAACCAACCTTCTCCTCCATGTAAAAGATCAAATGAAGTAGTATATCTCGCTTGATAAGTAGTTGATTGGTTACTACCAGTTCCAGTTGTAAATGGTACTGATTGTCCTGTAGTTGTTATACGAAAATATAAATTTTTCCCTCTATTAACTGAACTACCAGATAGATCTTTGACATCAATGTTGTAAGTTTCAGTACTTGAAATAGCCTCATCAATAAGTTGCGCACCATCAGTAATATCAAAAATCCTTGTACCTACGTTAGGTGCAAAAGCATCTCTGTTATCTCCAGCATCTTCATCACATCTAGTAGCTTCACTAAGTCTTGCTGCTCTAGTACCCGGCAAAGTACCATCAGATTGACAATAATTATTACTAGATTTACTTAATTCAACATTAATTCTAGTTGCTGTAGTTACGGTTTCAGTAGATGTATCACTAAATAAATTTAAGGCATACTGTTTTGAATAAGAAATAGTTTTTAACTCGACATACATTTCTTTTTTAAAATTCGTGTCGTCTTCTATTGTCGTATCCATTTCAGTAATAACTTTTCTGTTATTAATGTAAGTAAAATCGTTTAGAGTTAATGTTTGAAGATCTTCTTCATCGCCATGTTTTAAATATTTATCACCTGTAGTGTCATCGGTATAGGTGTATAGATCGTTTGATGCTCTAGTTGAAGTTACATCAACAACAGTCTTAGGTGTACCTGTTAAACAGTCGTACATTTTGACAGTACCATCTCTATCAATCTGTCCTATGTATTGTTCGTTCTCATCTCTGTAATAATGAAACCATTTACCAGTAGCAGATGAATCCATTCCAGTAGGGAGATTATCACTTAAAGACCTCACAAACTTTCCAGCCGGTCTCTTAAGTAATCCTTCAGTAATATTTGGTATAGCATTTACCATGTCTTTAACCTGACCCGGTATCTTCTGTTCGTCAGGTTGTTGTGATATACCTTGAGTTAGAGCATGAATTGTTTGTGTAATATTTGCCATTAGCGTCTAAGTGCTTTGTAAGGTTGATAAGGACTGTAAGAAGTATTATGTCCCCAGCCCATGAAACTATGATCTCCTTGCTGTGTTTCGTATTCCATAACACTGGCTCTAGATAAAGCTTCTTGAGTTTGTAATAAAGTTACTAGTTGAGGATTAGAAACTAGCTGTGCTGCTGCTCTACTAGATGCACGAGATATTATGTATCTTTGAAAAACTGGAGGCAAGTCTACAAACTGGACTAAACGTGTTACGTCTAAAAGTACTTCTCCAGAAAATATAAATGTATGGTCAACTAAGTTATATAACTTCCCATCTCTTCTAACTACATCTTGAGTTCTTAAAGATTGTCCATCACATAAATCATATCTAAGAATATCATTACCAAACAAGATATTACCATTAGATTCTAATTGTGCTGGTTGATGATATTCAGTATTAAAATGCCAACCTTCATTCTGTACATCTTTATTAACTTCACGTAAGAGATTAATTATAAAAGATATCTCTGGATTATTTAAAGCTGTACCTGTAATTGAAGATACTGGTGCTTGACCAATACTACCCAATATAGAGTTTACTGCGGATAGTTCGGTATCGATTGCTAATTGGGTCATAAAAAAAAGGGGAGCCGAAGCTCCCGTATAAAAAATAAAAGTTTTGCTTAGAATGCAGCAGGTGCAGATGAACCTACATATAATTCTACGCAGGCAGCAGGATTTAAGTAATCCGCTCCCATAGCTAGACGTCCTAATATTACGTCCCCTTGGTATACCACTGAGATGTCTCCATTAGTTGTCTGTACTTGAGGTCCGATTGCCTCTACAACACCAGCTCCTTCCTTCTGGAAGATTAGTCCACAAGAACCAGCAAAGGCACCTGAGTCACCGTAGCTGTTGTTGATACCAAAGATTGCATAAGTACATGCAGTACCACCTGAAACAGTTCCACTAGCTGTATCTGTAATAGTGAAAGTATTAGCATCTGGTACAGAAGCAACAGTGTAAACACCAGTTGTTCCACCACCAGCAGTTGCTGTGAATGTAATCTTATCTCCTACAGAAATACCGTGAGCAGTCTTTGTGATTGTTATAGTTGCACTTGATCTTGCATAAGTTGCAGTTACAGTACCACTAGCAGAATCCATTGTTGGTCCTACGAAGTCTCCAGCATTTGTTGGAGTTGCAGTTGTACCAAACTTACCTAAGAAAGGTATGTTCATAGATTTGTAGATCTTGATACCAGCGATAGATACAACGCCATCTCCACTTTGTAAAGAAGAACCTTGTACGTCACGGTTTATAAGACCACCATCTCCAGTTGCTTGGATAAGAGCGTAGTACTGTCTTGGGTTAAGAACAGCTACTCTTCCGTCAGAACTTACACCTTTTTCATCTAGTACACTTGCAGCTTCAAAGAAACCATTAACTAAGTTAGAAGCACTTGTTGCTTGAGTAGCGTTAGCTGTAGAGTTAAGTTGTATCTGTGTTCCACCGGGCTCAGCAAAACCTGTAGCAGAGATTGGAGATGCTGCACGAGCACCACGAGCTAAAGATCTGAAGATCTTACGGTCATAATTTTCAGCAAGAGCGTAACCGATCTTTCTTGAAATTTCTCCTCTCAATTCGTAATGAGCAAGAGTCTCGTCTAGGTCATACACGAATGCAGAGCTAACGAGTAGGTCGTCCATAACAATAGTTTTCTCAGCAACTGGGGGTGCCTTGTCAGCGTTACCCAAGATAGGGGTTCCCGGTTGGTGATAAGAACTGGTCATGCGACCTGTATAGATGAACTGCAATGATTTGCCGTTCTTTAATGTACGCTTAGTGACTAAATCCCTAGCGATTGCGTTGTGTTGGAAGCCTTTAAACATCTCTCCACTGAAGAGTTTAAGGTAGGTCGCGTACTTATCAGCAGCACCGTCATACCCTATTCCAGTGGACAGGTTAATTCTACCTACACCAACTTGATTAGTATTCATTTACCTAAAAATTGAATGTATATTTACACCTACGACGTCGTAAAAAGTTGTGAGTCTTACTTGGACTCATTGATATTTGTGGTCTATCCCACCGTCATGACGGCTAATGGTATCCTCCTCGGAGGGCAAAAGCCAAATTGAATAGGGAGGACTTGCACCTCCCGGATCGCTTAACCGATTATTCTTGTGTAAGCAACGCCACGATATACGAAAGTAACTTTCATGTGTCATCTCCATATACCAAAGCCCCGTTCCATGCTTTGGATTCATGCGTCCCCGTAGGGATGAACGGACGTGGCTTGTTGTTATGCCAATGTCTAGTGACACCGGCAATGATAAATAAATTTGTTATTAGTGTTAAAACTGTGGTGAA
>Ga0209232_1001178_pt1 | contig 14476 bp, 16 predicted proteins | sample ETNvirenome_2_60_FD_184066 | JGI IMG/M metagenome (GOLD analysis project Ga0209232, IMG submission 184066) | Marine viral communities from the Pacific Ocean - ETNP_2_60 (SPAdes) (version 2) | ecosystem: Environmental > Aquatic > Marine > Oceanic | place: Pacific Ocean | collected 2013-06-22
CCAAATTTTTAGGTATTCCTCGCTATCCGGTGCCACTTGAATCCAATGACACTTTGCTTCTGTGAGCGCAAACATTACGCTCTTGTTACTTACTATTTTCTTATTCAGCATTTTCTTCCACCTCTACCAACAAACAAACAAACAGTTGGTGGAAAATTATTCAGTAGTTTCTTCTTTAACTACCTCTTCTTTTTTTGGTCGGCCTCTCTTCTTAGGGGCCTTGAGTTTTTCAGCATACTGCTTTCTTTTCTCAAACTTATCCAAGGAAATCACCCCTGTAGAACCCAATGGGTCTTAACAGTACAGGCATCTAAATCTCTAGGTTTTACCATTGCTTCAACAGTAATTGGCCCTTTATCATCCGGTATTGTAAAGTTAGCACTTTCTAGGAAATAATTCTTGAAGGAGATATTAATTTCTTCTCCGTCCGATTTATCGAACTGTAAATCAATCTGACCTTCAGTAGCGAAATTAGTTCCGCTTGTTACTACATCAGTTCCGGTGTTTTCGTTTCGATTAAACAATTCTTGGAATAATAAATCATCTGTAACTAAAGCAGTAAAAGACAATTCGTACATTCTATTGGATGGAATAGCATCTTGAATAGAAGTATTTCCAACCCCAATAAATCTCTTTTCCTGTAGATTGTTATTTATTGTCAAAGTCATATTCGTGACCTTTAGGAATTGCTGTCCGAATATACTAAAAGAACCTCTTGAGAAAAAGAATGGCTCTCTTAGTTCTTCGGCAGAATCATAATTTACTAAGGAAGTGTTAGTTGGTTCACCGCCCCTTGCTTCATAACTTTCGTCTTGATTTAATTTATTGACAGTCCTTGTAGATAAATCCATAGTCATTTTTACTTCTTCATTTTCATTAGCCGTCATAGTGAAAGTGTTCACCCTGTTTCCTCTAGCAAGCCTCACAAAGTTCAAATCTTCTAATTGATTTGCAGAGCCGGTTCCGTTAGTAACATATGTGTTAGAAGATGGCAATTTACTCAATGTTTGCTCTAAAGTAAATGAAGGCAAATCTTCTCCGTCTGCTTCTTGGAAAGTATAGATTATTTCGTGGTCTATGCTTCCGGAACTGATAATGGGAGAGCGTAGCAATTCCATATCAGTATTAACATCAGAACCTTTCAAAACAGGGGGTAGTAGAGTTTTAGTTGAACCGTTAGTTGTAGCCGAAGCACATTTGTAAAATAACGGCCCTGTACTCACCATTTCATCAATAACATGGTCGAATGCGGCACCTGCATTTCCAGCATCAATGTAAAATCCTCCCGCAGTATTTCCTGCGAAGTCATTAGGGGGGGCATCTTCTACTAAACTAGCAGTAATAGAAGTACATTTTCCTAGAGCATAGTAAAGCCAAGCACCGTGATTAGCAACCACATTTAGATTTCCTCCACTAGCAGTTTCTATTCCTTTGTATTGATAAGTCATATTTCTTGAGCCACCCAATGAAAGATTCATTTGCTTAACTTCAACTTCTACATTCGGGAACTCTGCACTTTCCAAAAGACCAAGCCAATTATCAGCATTTAGTCTAGCGGTAGTTCCGGATTTTGGGCCGACACATGGCGCACCATATGCTCTAATGATAAAATAATCATCTGCTATTACAATAGTAGTGGGTACTTCGGGAGTAAAGGTAATTATTTCTGCCGTATTTCCTGTAATAGTATGAGTAGAAAGATAAGTGCCATTATCATAAAAATCCATTTGGCAACCAATATACAGGTCATTGACTAGTAAAATCTTGGTAGATAAATCACCATGCAATCTAGCCTGTGTTTTATTTGCACCTGCGGTATCTGCATGTAATTTAATGTATAGCGGAACTTCGGGTACGAATGTTAAACTTGCGCCGCTTCCTAAAAATATGTCTGTGTTTGTCATGTTCTTCCTCTCCCTTACTTACTTACTATGGGACTGAGAGGGCGAATCTCTTTGTTTCTACAGTAATCTTGTAGCCATAAATTCTTTTTTTCCTGTCATTAGATTCGCTTCTAGACCCAACAAATATTTGATTAAACTTAGAACCGTCCGATGCAGTGTAACCTGTTCGCTTCCCCTCAAGCACATGACGAGTAATCAAGTATAAAGCCCTTAGCCTATCTTTGCCAAAATTACTATCGGTTCCTGCTCTTTCATCTTGAACATGCCGAATATGTACTGTGAAAGAATGAGTTTCATTTCTAATGTCAAAATGAACTGTAGGATATTCTATATTTTGACTATCTTCAAAAACTACAATTAAATCTTTTAACGATAAATCGTATCTACTTCCTCTATTTGCTTCTAGAGTTCTAATGTCAATAATATTAGGTTTGCCGATGTGGTCTGAAGTAATAGTTCCTGCACTTTGTAAAGTAGTGGCAGAACCAGACCAATTGCTATCCAAAAGGTCAATTAATAAACTAACTTCATCCATTATACTCCCTCAAGTGTCTTTTCTAATTTTTCTCTAATTTTAGTTTCCATGTATTGTGAAAGTTGTTGCTCGGCGTTTTTAATCATCTCTTCTTCTGAAAAAGTAAAGTCTACTCCTAATAATCTAGAAACTTCAAGCATTTGTAAATTCCTTTCTTTTTCTATTTCTAGATATTTTTCAAACATTTGCGAAATATTGCCAAACATTATCAATTCTCCAAATAATATGCAAGTTCGCTATCTGCTTTTATCCAAACAGTATCATTTGAAGTTTGTTTAGTTTCATATCCTGTCGTATGTTTGTTTATTTCATTAATAAAATCTTGAGCAGTTCCCAAAGGGGCGACCACAACATTAGGCCGACTATCATTGGATTTATCAAATCTAACCATTACTTCATTAGGATGAACTTCTTTTATTTTAGGTATGACTACTTTTTGAACAAAATCAATAAACTGTGTATTATTCTGAGATGAGCCTAACCCTTTTAATATATCTTTCCACATAATAATCACTCAATAATATACACAATATCCTTTTTACCATCAATTATGTCCATAGCCTCTTTCTTCAAGATGTCATATTTTTCCTTAGTGGTAATGTTTGCACCCGTTTCAGCAATTAGAATAGTTTGGTCGTCATGCCGTAATATTTCTGCGGCGGCTAATTTTGTAGCGGCTTCGTGTATTGCAGAAGGAACTCTAGAATCTCCGGCAATGTATGAAACGATTACAGAGTTTTCTGTATGATAAGGATAATCTTTCAAGAAGAATAATCTTCCTTCGTTTCCAATCTTCCAAAAACTACCCAATCTTCTCATGTCTTGCTTGTCTGTAAAGTCTACAATTGATATTGCATCTGCTACCGTACCACTACTTACTGTAGCGGCAATAGTACAATCCGAACCATCTTCCCCTTCTAACAAGGATGAAATATTAATTTTAGTTCCGCTTTCTGGGTCTGTACTAGCATAGAAAAAATCTGAAACATTAAAGTTGGTAGCACCATCTTCAGTTAAACTCTTTTTATTATCTGCCCCTGTAAAGGAGAAAGTCTTGGCAGGAAACTGTTCGTTTATCAGAGCAACTATTTCTCTAGCAGTAGTTTTGTTTCCGAATTTTTTATTGAAGTTAGAATCAGATAAAGAAGAACCTACATTATTACTAGCAGTTAGAGTAAAGGTTGTAGAGCCATCGGGGAGAGTTAGAGTAATTGTATTGAGTTTGGTATGGTCTAAAATCTCAATACTTGCTTGAGCAGAAGCCAATTCTTTGTATGAATTACCTTGCCAAACTTGTAGACTCACAATCTTTCTAACTTTCATATGTTGTAGTTGGACAAATCCGACATATCCTCCATAGTAAGAATCAGCAGGATTTCTACTAAAATTAAAACTATAGATTTCATGTTCGTGCCTAATAGGACGATAAGACCTTTTCACTTTATCATCAATCATTCCCTCTACTCTTTTTATGATAGAGCCAACTTGTGCTTGAGTTGGATTAGTGCTAGCAGAAAATGCAGGAATTTGTAACAAGTCGGAGATGGCGTTCTTATCTGTGTAAAATCCAAATCCTGTAGAATAATCGGGGTTAATTGTCGTGTAGTCGCTAGGGGAAAATACGGTTGGCATCTTAACCACCTCTCTCTATATCGTCTTTAACTTGGTAATAGTTATCAAGAATACTTTCGATAATATCGGAGAGTCTTTCGTTATATCCGTATTCAGTTCCGGTAGTGCGATAAGTTTCATCTTCCATTATTTGAGAATATCTACTTTCAATAGAATCGTATATTTCCTTTACATCTTCAATGGATAGACCTTCTAAACCTTCTAGTTCTAACTTTCCTTCAAGCACTTCTTCGGCCTTCTTTTTCTTTTCTTCAAGCGTTTCCCCTTGTGTTTCTTCCAAGAAGGTTTCATCGGTTTCTGCCCCTGTTTCTGAAACAGCCATCATCTTCGCATACATCTTTAGAACTTTGATTAGAGATTCCTTTTCAGCCGGACTAAGATTCCTTTCTTCTACTATTTCAGACCTAACATCAGACTTTCCTCTAAACTTCTTTCTCTGATAAGTTGGTCTAGAAAATGGGCTTACATCGAATTCTCCCATTTTAATTGATTGTACCTTGATAGAGAAATTGAAAGTTTTCTTTTTATCTGTTAGAGATATGGACTTTAGAGTACCTGTAAAAAATACTCTATGCTTTTCTACAGTGAGAGGGTCTGCCTTATCATACTCGGCTAATTTCTTTTTGACATCTTCAAATCTTTTTAGGAACATTTCTTTGAGAGATTCTTTTAGTTTCTTTCCACCTTCCATCATTCCGCCCTTTTTTCCTCCATCGTACTTAGGAAGAAATATTCCTTCTAAAATAGGGTTGCCTGTTAATTCAAACTGTCCCTTAACTAATTCTACTCTTTGCTCTCCTTTTGGTATTTCTCTCGCAGAAGAACGGAACGAAACATTTGGGTATAATCTTTTCAGATGTCTTTCTTTATCGTCTTTGTTATTGTATTCAAATACAAAAAAATCTGAACTTTTATCACCCGTTCTATTTCTACTAGTTATTTCTATTCCGCTATTATCCGCTTTACTAACAATTTTAATTACGCTTCTAATACCCTTTTCCTTTGGATTACTCATAGCGTGTAGGGGCAAAGAAGGAACATCTGAACCATATTCCCCTCTTTGTGGAACATCTTTGAATTGAGAGTAGTAATCATCAATTGCTTCTTCTAATTTATCATCAGCAGTTTTTCCAGCCTCTATTTCCTCTCCTGAAAGTTCTCCCAATTCAAACTCATAATCCTCCGGAAGAGTTTTTCCATACAAACTATACCCGACAATTTTCTGCCTCTTCGCAGAATCTTGCATATCTAGTAAAGTATAATCCTTTACATCGTCAAATATTCTACTTCTTTCTAATCTATTGTAAATTTGTGGAGAAGAGTTTTGCATTTTTGCCAAATCTAAAATCTTATCATTCTCTATTTTCTCCAAATATATTTTTCCTTCTTCTACAAAGGCATCATTGTCAAACTCGATAAGTGTACTTTTGGCAGAGCGAGACGCTAAAGCCGCAATAGAATTATTTCCAAAATCAAATTTTTCTTCTTTTGAGTCAGCAATAGTATTTTTTATTTCTGAAGTAAAGTCGGTGGGCCAATTTCTAGGCTTACCTTCACTATCAATGACTTTTGTTGGCATTTCAATCTACTCACATTAACCATTTAGCCCAAGCCGCACCCTTTTGGATAGCATTTCCTAATCCTAAACCTGCTTTCGGTGGCTCATATGACATTTGCCCGTTTGCATCTAACCAATAAGGACGCCCGTACATATCCTGTCCGTTAGGGGGAACGGGGTAGCCGCTTCCATTATTTACAGCACCTTGCACTTGTTGGTATTGTTGCATGTTTCCTGTAACTCCTGCAATAGCCGCAGTTGCAGAAACTTGTCCTGCTCCGAACCCTTGAGATTCCAAGAATTGAGATTTAGCCATCTTCCTTTGGTTAATGACTTCTGCATCAATAGCAGAATTTAATAGATTTATAATATCTAACTCAATATTCTCTTGAGTAATCTTTTCGTAATCTCTCAAAGCATCGGGATGAACTCTAATAGTTTTAGTAGTATCATCTTGAATAAACTGAAGTTTTGCTAGCATTTGGCTAACTACTCTTTCTGTAACATCTTCCATAAGTTTCTCCATGCTTCTCAAGAACTTATCTCCGTGGTATTGGAAAAACTCTTCCACATGGTTGTCTTGCAACGAAAGTAAATTATTTACATTCTTGAATTGTTGGTCGCTCTGCTGTTGAACTGCACCCAATACAGTTTTATTACTAGTCCCGAACATATCTATTCCTCGTTTTCTGCTGTAGCCCCTTGTTTAATCATTAGATGGTTTAGCCTATCTGTCAAAATATTAATTTCTCCGACAACGCTAATCGCTTCTTCAGTAGCCGTCTTAGTATCTCCTAATACGGGTGGTTTAATAAGCCATCCGGCATTAACTAAACTTGCTACATCTTCTTTAGTTAGTGTAGTTAATGGCCCCTTCTTCATTAATTTAGGCATTTTAGGAATGAAGGCTTTGAACTCCAAGCCATGTTGTTCTGCTAAAATCTGCTGTTGAAGCATTTCCATTTGTCTATGAATACCTGCGTGTTTAGGACAATAAGTTCCTTTCATTGGCCTACCTTTTGTAACGCTAGTTAGAGGAATTGGTGGCCTCATGTAATCTCCACTTTCCCAAACATGGTGCATTCCACATACTACGCAACGGTCTTTCAAATTAAACTTCAATCCATATTTGACTTTCAAAAAAGATTTCTTTTCCGGTGCTAAAACCTTAGTCAATTCTTTCAATTGTTTCTTTGGTTTTATGTTCATGCACTTGTATTCTTCCACCGGCCCACTTGCTCTCGCTCTTTCTATTGGCGGCAAAAATGCCGACGGTGCTGTTGTATTCATTTGTCCTATTAAGTTTGGTTGTTGAAACATATTAATCAATAATCCTTTATCATCGTAAGTACGCCCTTGTAGACCATTTCCGGTTGAGATTTAGCCGACACGATATATTTGAATGTTGGGATGCCCTTATCGTTTAATTTCTGCATTCCGTATTTGAAAGGTTCAAAGATTGGATGGTTTTGTATCTCTCCTTCCTGCGGATATTTCTTAGACCATATATCGTATTTGTTAGCCCAAATCCCGATACCCATAGGATAGTCTGCCTCTTTTTTTCTTTTTCCATCGGGCCATGTACTAGCACAAATTGCATCTACTAAAAACTTCCAAGCAAGTTGATGGTCTAGATTTGCTGAACTATCCAAGTGTCTATGGTCTATCATAAAAATAATGTAATTCACCTTTCTTCTTCTCATGTCGGCAATCCATTCTTTCCAATAAAAAGATTCTCCGCCAACATCTGCTGATTTTACAGTATGGGTTTCTCCTTCAACTTTTATTGTTTTTCTAGAAGCCCTGTGTAATCCTACAGTTCTCTGTTTAATTTCCGGAACTTCCCCTCTAGTTCTTAACTGATGATTGAGTGTAGTTTTCCCAACCATAGTCGCCCCATAAACTCCAAAATTAATTGCGTGTATTTTTTTGTAAAAGGAAACTAATGCTTCTGTAATTACAATTGCGAAACCTGCGAGTACCGACACATTCAATCACCCAAATGTATGATTCCAAGCATCACTAGCAGTTTCTAAAAGCCATCCTAAAATATTCACATCAAAAACCCCTAGGATATTTCCGATTAAAAAACCGGATAGGGCCGCACAACTGCCCCAAAAATACGCTCTAAATTTTAGAAACCAAATATCAGCAGAATGCGCTCTTTGTAAATCATACGCCATTGCGCTTTCATCGAAGCCCGTGAACATGAGGCTTCACCTCATCTCTCGATTGCTGCTAAAAATTCATTCCCAACACCTTCAGTTTCTAATGAAGAAACTAACTGCGGGGTAGGGACATTATATGTACTAGAATGAGTTTTCATAGTTTCACGGATTTTTCCTTTTTGTTCCTCTTCCTTTCTCTTCTGATTCCAAAAATGATTAATCCTTCTATCTAGTAGGTAAAGTTCTATCTTATCATTCAAAGCCAAATCGAATACTGCCTTTAGAATCATAATGCTTCCCACTGTAATTAACCCAAACAATGCGGCGTGTGCCAAAGTAGTATATGGGAAATTAGTTCCGTATGTTGCATAGAAAAAAACATTCGCCCCGCTAACTGTCCCTACAAATAGGATAGTCATAACTAATCTTGTATCGTGTTCTAATGCTGGCATTTTATCACCTCAATTAAATTCTACGGAAACGGAGTGTAGGGTATCGGCATTAGGGCTACCTGCACTATTTGCAATTTGCAAATAAAGTCCTTCTCTAGCCAAAACTCCGTGCATGTCGTATTCTATATTGCTTACCGCTTGTGACGCTTTGACAACAAACCTAGCCAACTCTGTATTATTAGTCAAAGTAGAATCTTTAGAATCCCAAACCTTGATGGTAATAACATCGGGGCCACCAGCAAAAACGCTGAAATGTATGCTCTTTAATCTACATTGATGCGCCGCAATCACATCACTTGCCACCAAAACTCCACTAGACCTACAGGTGTCCATTTTTATCTCTCCGTATTAAGCGTAGTGCCGATATTACTTGAATATTGTCATTCAGAATCTTCAGATTCTACAATATCTTCAGTTTTTTCGGGAACTACTACTTCCTTTACCTTCTTAGCGGCCTTTTTAGCAGTGGTCTTTGCTTTGGAGGCTACTGTTTTCTTAGGTAAAAGTAGAGCGACTAAATCAGAACCTTTTGGTGTAGAAGGTAGGTTTAGAATTCTTGTAGACATTTCTAGAATCTTATCACTAAGACCTAGCAATTCCTCTTCATCGGATTCTTCAAATGTAATGAGAAGGTTGGGGTCGTCCATTTTTAGTAGACCTTTTAGTGCGGAGATTTCACAAGAATTTTCTCTTGTAATTTCCTCTCGCCCAACTCTCAACCTTCCCATTACAGAAGATTCACTAAGAATAATCTTAGCCAACTAATTCACCTCAAAGATTTCCGTAGACTCTAATTCGCACCATTCCAATATCGTCAGTATCAGAAGCAGTGGCGTTTGAACCATCTAAATCTGTTGCTACCATCTTGAATGACGAAGAAGATTCATAAGAACCATCAGCCGCATTTAACAATACTTTGGGGAGAAAGGTATCAAACTTTTCTACTCCTGTAATGTGTACCGCATTGATAGTCGAAAGTCCTAGTGAACTTGCAGTTATTTCAACGCCAGCCGCTAGATGCGGGTTAAGGTCGATTGTTGCATCAACGAAATATTCGTCACCCGAAACTCTCGGCCTAGCATACCCTTTATGGTCTGCTAAAATTGTAACTGTCGCCAATTAAAACACCTCATTGAATGTTGGTAATCTTACCTTGACCCTTGAAGAAGGAACAGCCCATTTCACCGATTGTGCGGTAAAGTGCTTGGTTTCCTAGGCGACCGACACCGAATGGGTTTCCATTGGAAATACCATCTTCAAAGTATTGTGTAGGTTTCATAACTGCCAACCATAGATGGTCTGTGTCAAGGAAAAGTAAATCGCTTAGTTTGCTAGATGCGTTTCCTGTGGAAGCCATATCCTTACAAGGAATTAGCGGAATGTCGTAGTATGTTGCAACTCTAAATCCAACTTCTGCTCCCTTAACTCCACGAACACCATTTACAGTAGGAACGATTTCCTTTCTATCCATGAATCTTTCTTGGCTTTGTAGCAAATCAGCAACCGCTTGAATAGTATCATATCCTGTTAGAATTACCTTTGGAGAACCGCCAGCAATTCGCAAGTTGCGAATCATGTTGTTAAGTAGAGTTAGAGTTAGAGAACGAACATCTCCACTAGCATATCCACTTCCAAAGTCTACTTCAGAATCTAGGAAAGAAGCCGCAGTGTGCCTTTCATCTCCGTAAATCTTACCCAAGTTGTTTGATGCACTTGCGGTATCGGTTGCGATAACTCCACCATCAATAGCCAAAAGTTCTGCACGGCTTGTAACAATCTTATTTAGAGAAGTGTAGTTTCTCTCGATGTTTTCTAGACGGCCTGTAGATTGGTTTGTTGATTCACCATAATGTTCTAGAGGCATAAGAAGCATCATATTCTGTGCTTCTGCATGAGCAATTCCCATATCTTCACGCATTTGCGCTCTGATGTCACCAATTCCATCATCAATCTTTGCCATTTCCATAGCCAACTCGGAGAAGTCGAATTGATGTGCAACTGTTTTTGGACTCATAAATAGTTGAGCATATGTTGGTGCCATAGAACCTAGACCGTCTGCCGCAGTAGAAAGTCCAGCGTTTTCTGAAACACCACCAATCAAATCAGCAGAAGGTGCATCTGCACCAATGCCGGAGTTTGCTGTATCGGAATCATTTACAAGTGCTTCAGCAAGTGTGTTTCCGGAACCACCGAAAGGTCGGCTCTTTAGAACTCTCCATCCGGAAGAAGTATATGGCCTCTTTGAAATCATTGAAAGTGCATTTACTTCACGGTTTAGCATAGACCAAACTTTCTGCCCGTAAAGAACATTGTAAAGTCCGGTTGTTGTGGAAATTCCGGTAACTCCGGAAGCCCCTGCGTCTGCTATATCGTGAGCAGTGTGTAATCCTTGAACTACACCTGCTTGCTTTAGAATATCGTTGCCGCCAAATGCGCCACCATATCCGTATGTTTCTGCTTCTAAATCTCTAATTGTGTTAATGTACCCTGTCATTTTTTATTCCCCCTCAATTTCCAGCAAGCCTGTTTAAGTCGGCCCAACTCATGTTAGCAACATCATCCATTGACGGAATTGTAACGGATGGTGTAGTTTTGGATTTGAGAATTTCAGATGTTTCTGAAGAAAAAGACTTTCTCAATTCAGCCAATTCTTCTTTTAGTGCGCTAACTTCGCCCTTTGCATCATAGTTAGCCTTGGAAATAACACTTTCTCTGTGTGAAACTTCGTTCTTAAATCTACTTTCAAAAGTTTTCTCTAGGCTTCCTAGAGCCATCTTTTCTAGTTGCTCTGCCTTGTATTCAGCATAAGCCTTCTCAATGTTATCCGGAGATAGGTTTAGAGAAGAGATTTCTCCATTATTAAAGGACTTAACCACTTCTTGCGGCTGATGTTTTGGATTTCCGTTTTCGATAATTACACGGCTAGGATTGTCTCCAATTTCTACACCGGCACCGTCCACTGTTGGAACATATCCTGCGTTCTTAGTGTCTTGGTATTCATTCATAGTGTCTACCTCTTCGTCTAGCATTTCCATGCTCGGTGCTTCTTCCGGCTTCTCTTCCATCAGTTCTTCTTCTTTTCGTAGAGTATTGACTTCTGCTAACAGAGTGTCAAGTTCCTCTAGTGCTTTTTCTAGTTTGTCGGTCATTTTATTTCCCTCATTTTCTTGTTTCAAAATATCGAATTTCGCTTCAGGATTTATTCCCTTTTCGCATATGGTTACTTCGTGTAATTCTAGTTTGCTAATTTCGCTATATTCGCCTAATTCCGAATTTTGCTTCTTAACTTTCCGAAGTGCCTGTCCCCCTATGCTAAAAGACCTTAATGTTCCTTTGCGAATTCCTCTGTTTATTTCTTTTGCTTTTTCGATGTCATCTCTTAATTTTATTACTACAAAAAATCCTACATCATCTACTTCTGTTTTCCATAGTTTTCCATTTTTATCTCTATATTCTTTTACTACTTCCCCGACTTGAACATTTGAATGGTTTGTCATTACATTTCTAAATTTCGGGTTCTCCATATAATTCTCTACGGCTTCTTGTAATGCTTTGAGTGTGATTAAATCATTTTGCTTATCGACGATTTCTATGCTTGCATATCCCCCAATCATTAAATCGTCTTGTGCTTTGAGTATTTGGAAGTCGTTTTCTTGTGTCGCTAAGATAGCAGTTTCCATTTTCCTCACCTTTCGCTTTTTAGTTAGGTATTTAATACTTTATGATTTATTCCGGATTTATTAGCAATTTCTTATATTTATCTTCATTAATATTCCAAAGGCCATCATCCCCCTCGGTATCGGCAGGTTCCTGTTTGTAGCCCGTCCATGCTAACCACATATCTTTTCCATCTACAGGTATTACTCTAAAGTGCATTTTAGTTTCAAACTTGTTTCCGTTTAGGAAATATTCATGGTAGCCAGCCCTTTGTACTCCCAAGGTAATCTCTCCTTCATCTAATAGTTTAGATTCGGGTGAAGTATTGGTGGCAACTTGAGCAGGGTATTTTCCCGCTTTACCAAATAGAGAGAATATATCATCATCCGAAGTCATGTCAATAGTCCAAAACATAGTGACATCTGTAAGTTTAATTGCTAAGGTTAAATCATTATCTTTTCTAGAATATACTTTGAATTGGCCTGTTCTAAATTCAGAAGGAGTTTTGTATTCTTCTTCCGACATCATTATTTTATCAGAATCAGCAGTAAATTTTTTACTCGCAGAGTCAAAAGTAATTCCATCTCTACTATCAAACCAATCTTTTAGTTTATCCATTTTGCTTTCTAGTACACTATCATATAGTCTACCGTAGTCCTTAACTAAATAATTATGAAGGTCTTTGATATTCATAGAGCCTCTTTCCTTTAGTCTCTGATAAACAGCAACCGTTAATTCGCTCTGCTTAGTTTTCATTATCCCTTCTGCATCAGCCTTCCAAGAATCTAGATTCATCATGGCATGCTTAGACATCAAGTTATCCTTTTCAAACTCATATAGAGCAAAGCCATCCATAGACTTTAGAATCGCTTCACCATGAATATAATCCGTAATCAGTATTCCTTTTTCTAAAGCCTTAGTCTTGTATTTTAGGCTAGATTTAGTTTCTTTAGATAACATTTCCAAAGTAATTATTTTCTCCGGAGATTCTACTTCGGGTATCTCTATTGCAGTAGAACCGTATATTGTGAACTTATCACCATTTGACTTAACTTCATCAACCTTGACTCTAAGGATTTTTCCTACATCTACTACTAACTTAGTATTGTTTGCCTTTCCGACATTCATGTATTTTACGCCGTCCATTTCTACAATGTGCTTTCCTTCACCTTCTGCGGGGCCAGCACCTAAAGTATAGGAAAACATATTGGATTTAGTTTTCTTCTTATCTAAAACAATTAAATCTAAGTCTACAAACTTCTTCCACTTAATCCATTTAGGATTCTTTTTGGTTCCTATGAAATAAGTTGAAGTTATGTCTTTTATTACTACACCTTCAGCAGTTGGCATTTCCATAATCGCTTCGCTGTATTCTTTAATGTCCTTCATGTTATCTGCAATTCTAGTATCTTTTTTAGAAGGGAATTGTAAATTATCATCAGAGTGCATAGAATAATTTGTAAATAAAGTATTTATTCTCTCACTAAGTTCTTCTGAAGTTAGATTTCTTTCTTCGTGTCGCATAATATCAAACACATGCGCTTTCAATTGTGCATCTTTATACTGTCCTTTGAATACATGGGAAATAGTATCTGCACGATGTAAGGCTTCTTCTCCATCAAATAGAATTAACTCTGCATCTAAAATACAATCGCCAAAGTGCTTTCTTTTCATTACTTCAACTTGGTCTTTACATCTCTCTGTAATATCCTTTTCATTATAAGAATAGATAGTAACTTTACCATCTATCTTATGAATCTGTATTCTCATACCATCGTATTTTTCTTGAACTACCCATTCGCCGCTAAAGCCCTGTAATTCGTTAATATCTTCTAACTCAAATATTCTATACATTGGTTTATTTGGAACAATGAAATCTACGATGGCTTTTTCCTCTTGGGATTTTTCTGCCTTCTTTATTTCTATTCCCAATAATTTATTCCATTCCTTTTCACTGTGTTTAGATAGGAAAAATAATTTTAATAGTGAAAGTCCATTCTTGAACTTAGTATCTATTTTTTTAGAATCTTTACCGTCACCATAATGTTCAGTAATATACAAAGGAATATCTTCGGGGTGTAAATCTAATCCTTTTAATCCAACTGTAATATCATCGGGGTCTATGTCTTTAATATCATACAATTCATCTGATAGTATCTCATCATCAGACCTTAGAGCATAGTGAATAAACTTAATCATAACTCCGCTATCTTCCATTAATGCTTCTAGGACATTGCCCTTGAATCTTTTAGCGAATGGGTCTTGGACTTCTTCGGATTCAAACCGAAGCATTTTGATTGCATTGTAGACTTTACCAGCAGTGGGCGATTCCGGATTCATTGCATCCTTTCTATTTATGATGTCCTCTGCTAGATATTCTTTTAGTTGCCCTGCCAAATAATCTAAGTTATCGTATTCGTTTCTAATATCCTCTACTATTTTTCTCCACCTAGAACCGTAGTTCTTAGGGTCGCTTTTAGCAGATAGATATGCTACTCTAGTTTTTTCAAAGAGCGAGAGGATTTTATCAGAAACGGACTCAGTTTCCTTCTCAAATAGAAGGCCGGTTA
>Ga0209232_1001180_pt1 | contig 14473 bp, 8 predicted proteins | sample ETNvirenome_2_60_FD_184066 | JGI IMG/M metagenome (GOLD analysis project Ga0209232, IMG submission 184066) | Marine viral communities from the Pacific Ocean - ETNP_2_60 (SPAdes) (version 2) | ecosystem: Environmental > Aquatic > Marine > Oceanic | place: Pacific Ocean | collected 2013-06-22
CAAGCCGAGATTGAGCGAACACTACCAAAGTACATTGAGATGGTGGTGTTTGAGTGAATCAGCGTGACTTCAACAAACAAGGTGAAACAATCCACCAGCGTTTGATTGAAGAGATATTCAAGAAAGACAAGCAAATGCAGGCGCAGTTTCGTGAGCAGTTCACAACTCAGCCTGCCGCTTTTCGTGAGCAGATGGAGCGCATTGAGGCCGGTGCTAAGGGCTTCGCCATACAAGACGGTGTGGCTATCAACAACAAGACTGGCGAGCCAGCCAGTGAGGTAGAGAACAAACTCATTCAAGACGCTACGGACAAGGCCATGCTACGCCAAAACCCCGACCTTGAGCGGTACAACATGCGTCATGACAACGGTTTTATCATCCCTATTGACTTTAAGAAAATCATTGAGAAGGAGGGGCTGTGATGGTTGCCACATGGACAGAAGGGTTGGACGCTCTCATCAACCTTTTTCAGTCCGATTGGAACCGTGGAAACACCAGCAACTACCGCCCTGTCGTTCTTGACATCGCTGATACTTCAGCCGAAAAAGGAAAGCGTCTTGACTTGGACAAACACGATTATGTCCTGCTGTACGAGACAGCCCACAACGAAGAAGCACCGGAATTGTTTTACGACTTTGTAACGACACGCATAAATATCACGGTGGATGTCCGTACAGTTAAGGGGCGTAAGCATTTACAGGCTCTTGAAAACGAAATTCGGAGGGTGATACATACAAAGAGGAAAGGCGACGGTACAAACTTTGACCGACTCGTATTCAAAACCCGCACCGATTTGAGTGACCGAAGCAAATTCCTCTTCCGTATGACATTCCAAATTGAAGTCGTGATTTTAGCGGAACTGATACCATAGGTGAACAAGAATGCCATCAACAGTGTACAAGGGCGATTTGGCGGAGGTTTCCTTCGCTCCCGAAGTAGGTTTGAAGTTGCGAATTGGAACGGATACAGCCTCCGATGTTGGATTGGAAATTGCGACCGTTGCTGGCGATGATTTTACAACACTCACATTCAAAGCCGAGGTAAACACGACACTTTTTGAATCGGGTACTCACAAATTGAAATTCCCAAAAAACATGCTCGTTGGCTCGCAACTGGTCTTTACCGCTTCCGGTGGAGCCAATGCTGATGACATAGACACTGTGGACTTGGCTGATACAGGCAACGGTGGTCGTGTATTCACCATCGTAGAAAACAGTGAAACAACAATGAAAATCTCCCCTCCTATGCTCACGCCCGATATTGGTACTGTCGGGCCGGGGAATGTGTTGCAAATCCTTCCTTACAAAACTCCACCTATGGCTGTCGGTATGACGGCTGGAACAGCCACCGAATCGGTGCACACTGACCAATTCCTCGGTATCACAAGTGCCCTCACACTACCCGAAACAAAAGTGGATTTGAAGCGTTTCCATGTAGTTGGCCTTGGCCGAGATGTAAGTGTCCAAGTTCCCGGTAAAATAACCAACGAAGGTGGTTCATTTGAAGTCGCCATGCACACAGCCCGTTGGCTCAAATACTGTCTTGGGCATGAGTTGATTAACTCACCCAACGGCGGTAGTGTCGCTACAACTCTTTCATCTGCTACCCTTGCTGGTGACTCATCAATTATCGTGGCCAGCAAAAGCGGCATTGCTGTAAACGACTACATTGAAATCCGTGATGACGCTCCAATCGTTCCTGTGGTGAGCGACCATGAACCCGATGGTGGTACATGGGACGGTACGCTTACGGACTTTGAGTTTGACAACGCAAAGCCCCATGAAGCACGAAGAGTCATCGGCATCTCCGAAAATGACAACACGCTTTACTTGGATGAGCCTTTGCTTTATCCTCACGCCTCAAGCACTGATGTTGAAGTTCGTGACCCCGATACTTCGGGTTCACTACCAGTGATTGTTTCCTCAACGGGTACAATCACAAACCCAGTCACGCACCTTATTTTCTCACGCAGTACACAACCTTCGTTTGCTCTTGAAGTATCACAACGCCGACGAGATATGGATTCGGATGAATCCAGTGTGGATGGTGGCGTAGGAGATACCAAAGAGTTGTCTCGTGTGTTTCGTGGATGTAAGGTCACTGACTTTACCCTTACGACCGACAACGATGCCGCTCTCCGCTTGGCTGTGAACTTCAACGCCGCCCTGTGCTACACTGATACAGGACGATTAGAAGACCCGGCAATTACCCGTTATTCTTCTCACCGTATGTTTGATGATACCGCCGCTACCGAGCAAGGCCGCATTAACTCCGGTATCGCAAAGGGTACGCAAAAACCCTTCATGTTTTACAACGGTAGCATCAACTTGGCTGGTCAACAGGTTGCACAAGTCCTCAACTTTACGCTGACTGGTCAAACGGGTATGCAAGCGTTTCACACCATCAACGGACAGCATCAAGCGGCTTCTGCATACGGCGACCAAGTACCATTCGCTGGCGCACGAAACGCCACACTCATGGTTGAAGGACAGACCTCCTATGAGATGACCATGGAAATTGGTGTGGACGACCCACTCTTCTATCACAAAATGCGAAGCGGTGTTGAGTTTAGTGTGAATGGTGAGAACTCTACTACAAATCAAATCCGCATTGAGTTTGAAAAGAATCTCACGGGTAGCACTGCCGCAGGTGCAAGCGAGAAAATGGTGATTCTCATTGACGACTACTACATCATTGAGGCTCCACTGCAAATCCCCGAAGACAAGGGTATGGTGAAGTCCACACTCAAAATCATGCCAAAGGCTATCAAAGTCTTGGCTCGTGATACCCTTCCAAAGTATTGAGGTGAACATATGAAGAAGTCGTTACAAAAATACCGCCGTCTTGGTGCCCTTGGATATGCCCGATGGGTGTGCGAGGCTAACGGTGTGGAGTTTGACGATGAAATGGTTTCGCTGTTGGACAACCACGCCATTCACGCTTGTGTGGAGGGTAAGATGGCCCCCGTGCCTGCTCCTGCTAACGAACCAGCACCGCTGGTGGAAGAGGATGTCGTGAACCCTTTCCCGGCTGACATCCAAGAATACGATTCATTGACCGTCGCAGAACTGCGTGCGCTTTGCAAAGAGCGTGGCCTGCCTGTGTACGGCACCAAGGCCGAAATCATCCTGCGCCTTAAGCAGAATGACGGAGGCGTTATTCCCGAAGAAGACCCCGAAAGCCCTGCTGAAGAAGCGGCCCTTGAAGGTGATTCGGAAGCCCCTACCGATGAGGTAGCCGCATCCAATGGAGAGGAAACTGATGAGCAAAACAACAGTAGTGACAAACAAGAGCCTGTTATTGAAGAATGACGATACGACCAAGCATGTGATTGGGATTGACCCCGACGATGAATCACAGGTCATTGAGGTATGGATACGAGACATATCCTTCCTTGACATACAAGCCGCCGCACAACACATGCTTCGTGTTGAAAAGGGCGATGTGACACTTGACTTGGCAGGCTACTGGACATTTGCCTTCTCCAATTGGATTACCAAGACCAACCCCAGTTTAACCACTGATGAATTACTTTCCCTCAAAGGACATGTCGGAGAACAGGTCTGCAAGGTGCTACCACAGCCACAGGAGTTGGCGGAGGCATTGCAAGGGGGGTTTACCAAGCCGACCGAGTGAGGGTAGAGAGTTTCCTCAAGAAAGACAAGTACGATTCGGTGGAGGACATAAGCACACAGATTGAACTGTGGGCTTACATCATCGCAAAACACTTTGGTATTTCACTGATGGAAGTTTACTCAATGCCCCCTCACTTGTTCAAGCAATCGCTTGTTTGGGCTATGGTATCAACCGAAGAGAACAATAAGGAGATTGAGCGTAAGAAGCAACAGGCCAAAGCCGGAGATAGGGAAGTCGTACCATTGGATTATTCGTTTTTAGACTGGGAGTGAAAGAATGTCGCTAATTTCCATGGTTTCATCAATGTCCAGCATGGTGTCGCAAATTGGCCCCGGCTTCAAAGCCGCTGGTTCAATGGCGATGGATGCTCTCAAAGACTTGGGTAAATGGTTCAACGATACTGTCATTCAACCTATGCGTAATGCTGTTGACACCGTAGGCGAAAAATTTTCTGCATTCAAAGAGATGGTTGGTGGCGTTTTCACCAGTATCGGTGAGACAGCAGGTGCTATCCTCGGTACACTGTTTGACTTACTACAAGAGATACCATCGGTATTTACACTTGAATTTTGGACAGGGTTGTTTGGGAGTATAGGTGAAACTGTCAATGGATGGGCTGGTGCGATATGGGACATGCTACCCGAATTGCCCGACTTTTTAACAGCACAATACTGGATTGATTTGTTCACTTTTGAAAGCCCTGATTGGGGAGCCATGTTCTCTTTTGAACTTCCCGACTGGTTGCAAACCTCGGTTGATTTCATTCTTGGCAACGGAGCGTTTGCAGGCTTCTCGCTGTCCGACAGGCTTGACTTCGCCTTCAACCTTCCCGACTGGCTTCTTACTACCATTGACTTCTTGACGGGAGAGGGGTCGTTTGCAGGCTTCAGCATTGGCGACCGATTGGATTTGGCTATTGGAGAGTTGCCTCAGCCATTCAAGTTCATCGCTGACCTGTTCCAAGGGGTGTTTGGTATCTCTATTGGAGACTACATTGACTTCGGCATTGAACTTGTTGGCGATGCGTGGGACTTCATCAAGAAATTGATTGATGACCCGCTCGGCACCTTTGCAGATGTAGGGAAGGGAATTACTGAAATGTTTGAAGGTTTGACTCTTGGAGACATCGTTAAGGCACCCTTCAATTTGTTGATTTCCGGCATCAATGCGGCGTTCAGTGCTGTCAATTTCAGTATTGACATCCCCAATTGGGTGCCTATAATTGGTGGTGAAAAATACAGTTTTGACCTTTCCGATTGGAAAATTCCCGAACTTGCTAAAGGTGGTATCGTCAATAAGCCTACGCTTGCCATGATTGGTGAAGACGGGCCGGAGGCTGTCGTACCTCTTACGCAACGCAACAATCCACAAGGCGCAGGCATGGGTGGGGGCACCTTCAACATCACCGTCAACGCTGGTGGCATCACTGACCGCACGGACAAGCGTACACTCGCCCGTGAGATTGGCAACATGATTCAACAAGAGATGGCCCGCAACATTGGCGGCACCACCATGAGAGGGCGGTACTGATGGGCACGCCAATTCGCCTTGTACGCAACGATGGCGGCATCATTGAGTTGATGGCTACCACGATGACTATGAATGTGGACAGGGGCGTTACACCCCTTCCCATGCCCTTTGCTGGTGGTTCTCGCTTTGCCTTTGACCTCAACCTTCCCAAATCTCTCATCACCATTGAGGGAGTGATGACTGATGACCAGTTGTACAGTAGTGATTTGCAAAATGAGGCAGGTGCTACAATTGATTTTTCACGAATACACGGTCAAGCGGTTGATTCAACTCTTCGTTTTGATAACGCATTTTTGATTGCTGGTCTTGTTGATGGAGTGACAAATGACGCTATTGATGAAGCGAAACATGCTATCAAAATCAACAATACTCACGAGGTGTGGCTTGCGAAGAGTAGTTCAGCAAACCAAGGATTTGATTCGGGTAGCAGTAGGTACTACATCACCATTCACAACAACACCACGGCACGCTCCGCCGCCGATATTGCGGCAAGCCTTACCTCTTTGGTTGGAACTTACACTGGTACATTTGCTCTTACCGCATCTACTATCAACTCACCAATTGACAACACCACTAATACTGCTGTAGTGCTCACTCAAGTCAACAAAGGAAAAAGTGGAAACATGAGTCAACCTACTTTTGCAAGTTGGGAAACTGCACAAGGTAAACCGTACCATATTCCATATTCGGGCGGTAGAGATGGTTCTTCAAACATAAACAAAAGTGCGGGTGACAAAGTGGCTGAACTGTATGCAGTGTTAAACAACAGCAACAATGGTGGTGGTGGTGCAATTGCAGGTGGGGCTTCATTTTCTAATATCCTCAATAATCCATTTGACGATAGAGAAATAAGCGGCCTTGATAAAAAATATGGAGATTACATCATCGGTATTCAAATTCCTTTTTCGTCCAATGTAAACAATCGTGAATCATTGTTTTATATGCCTACAGGTGGACTGATGGAAATCACCGATAAGACCGCTGATAATGCACCCGTGACTGGTACAAAATTTGATGCTTATGACTCCGAGTTTACAGGTATCAAAGGTACCGTGGCTAACGCTACATTCGTTCAACTTGGTGGTGAGCCAATTTACAGTTACACCATCAACTTCGCACCGATTGATTGGATATTTTGAGGTGAAAGAATGGTTGCAATCGGTCGCAGTAGTCACGCCTTCTTCTTTGATGGCGTGAGCGATTCAGTGATTATCCCTCAAGGACGCTTCACCAAGACGGGTGTAAAGGACAGTAGTGGTACTAAGGTCATGACCAAGACACTGCAAGGAGTTGGAGATTCCGCCACAATCAACGATAAGGCGACGGGAGACTTCGTGATTGAAGCATGGGTCGTACCCGATTGCGGTGGAGTGATTGCTCACCGAGAGGGGCAATTTACGCTTGAAATGGGCACGGTGGACACTCCCGGCCCCGCTGTGTTTAGTGTCAATGTTGAATCCATCGCTGGCCCATCGTATTTCCGCTTGGCTACTGCCTACGATGCCAGCACCCGATGGGATGGTATCGTGTACCCACAGCAAGAACACGGTGGCATTCACGACTCTTACAATCGTTATGACAAAACCAACTACGGTGATGCCACCAACCTCAACTTCAACAACCGACCGCTGTACCATGTCGTGGCTGGTATTCAAAAGAACCGTGTGTTTTTGGCCGTCAACGGTGAAATTGTGTCTCAACAAGACATTCCGCCCGAAACACGCCTTGCTCGTTCTACTGAACATGTGTACCTCGGCGGTAAAGGTGGTGAGTTTCGTGGCGCAATTGAAGCCATTCATTTCTCAAATGAGTTTGATGAGAACATGCTTCAACCATCTATGGCCATCAAGGGTAATACAACCTCGGCTCTCTTCCGATTTGAGGAACCTCTTGACATCGTAGAGGGTACCTACGACTTTACAGCCTTTACTGCCGCCAGCGACGGCACCACCAAGACGCTGACCATGACGGCGGCTGATGCACAAACGCTCATTGCTCGGTTGACTGGTAAGGCGTATGACGCAACCTCTCCAACGGCCACCTTCACTTCCACGCCGTATAGCATGGGCAACTACAAGGTCGTGGATTACTATACCAACAGCGGCACAGCGGCCACGCTGAGCGTACCACACACGCCTTACAACTTACTCATCAACCCCGGTGCCATTAACCGCAACACGCAGAAACCCAATCAATCCCCACCCGAAAGGGTGCGACTGGAAAGCATCAATGGAAACACGGGTGTCGTTACCTTCAACAGCATACATGTTGATTTCGTTCTCGGTACCAGTGGTCTGCGAGGCGCATTGCACAGCCGTACAGCCGATGTGGACAACTACTTCGTGGTCATTGGGGCCGACTTACTCATTGACAACGGCACGGGTAAGCCCTACCAGCCTCCGCATTACGGCACGCAAATTTTTGACAAGACTGGACAGATGGTTCTTGACGAGGGTGATGCGACCAATCACGGGCTGGTATATTCCTCACAGATGGCTACTGACAACACCAACAACCCCTATGCAGTGACATGGCCAGCCACTCTTGACACGCTGTTCCAAGTGGGCCACAGCGGGCGGCACACCTTCTCGCACATCACCGGCCATGAGTACATGCGCCGCTATCCTAAACCCAGTGAACTCATCATTGACCAGCAGGCTGACGGCTCCGCTGACATCGTACAAATGGCGTATGACTCCAACACTCGTGACCTTGACGAGATGTTCCCGATGAACTCACTCCTTGACTTCTACAGCGAGACTCTTGAGGCACCCATCGCTCGCATTGAGAACTCGTCCAGTGTTGCCACTATCGTCAACAACGGTATGCCTGCCAGCAAGAAGGAACTTATCGCCATTGGTGGTAGCGGCTTCAAGTACGCACCGTTTATGCTCAAAGGCCCAGTGCCCGAAACGGGCGACATTGATGAGAACAACCGCCTTTACCACCTCGTGCCGGAAACCGAGAGCCGTGTGGCTCTCCTGCATGTACCAGCCTTGAGGACTTCGCATGACCTTGCTCCGTATGTTGAGGTGCATTACAACGCCATAGACCTCACAGGGGCGAGCATGGGACAATCCAACCCTATGCTCATGGTCACCAAGACCGTACCAGCAGGTTCGCATGATTTGGGAAGCGGTACACGGGTGCTGGATGTTATCACCTCCGACCTTGCCAACACCACACTCTATTCACCCGGTGGTGTGATTTACCTGTCAAACGCCATCAGCGGCTACGGCTCGCTCATGCAGGAGTCGCACACGCTGATTGGAGACAATACGGGTGGGCAGGACAGCGACACCGAACTTGACCTCAGCCGTACACCAGCCTTGTACACCCCACCAAACGATGTCAATGCTGAGCCAGCAGGCCCACCAAAAGCCATCGCTCGCTCACACAACAGTGCTACACATGAATCGGTGTATCACCGTCTTGCTATTGAAGCCATGTCAACAGGTCAAAGTGACACCATCACTGACGAAGGTGCAGGTAAGCGTACACGCCAACCTACTACCGACAAGTCGGGCACGGGTGTGTTTGACCTCGGCCCGACCACACATTCAAGTCGTGTCTTTGAGATGTTTAACATCATTGACAATGTTTTGATTACTGATGAAGCGGGCATCATGGCGAAAATTTTCGTTCAGCCGTCTGTTAAATCACGAGTAAATCAATTGTCGCTGGTGCGTTCCCTTGGCGCAGGTGATTCGCCCAACATCGCCAGCATCATGTTCCTCATGAGTCGCTGTCGGGTGCGTGGGGTGTCCAAGCAGGAAAGTCCCGAATCCAACATGTCCACGGTGGTTGTGACGGCTTCGGGTATCGCTGACTCCTTCGTGAACGAGAATGTCTCAGCCGTTGGCAGTGGCTCTCCCGACTCACATGTGGTAAAAGAGATTGAACCCAATGCACCAGTGGTTACAGTCACGCTTGGTGGGCCGGGGCAGGGCGGTGTGAACACCAAACCCACCTTTGACCCAAGCCCGCTAATGCGACTCCCCGGCTCTACTCGTCGCAGTTGTACCGTACAGGCGATAATTGCTCACACTGGTACCGACCCATCCCTCAGCGTGATACCACTTAACAATGGCTCACCCGACATCAAATCGTGGGGTACAATTTGTTTTCCAAAAATAGGGCGTATTTATCTTGAAGATGGAGCCAGTGCTGGATACAGCCTCAAAAATGGGAGTGGCTTTTTCTTCAGCGACACCAACGCTATTCAACTCAGAACCTTTGTTGATGCCGCTGGCACCGCATACTCGTCCTTCCATGACTGGTGCAATGCCACAGGTGTTATCACTCAATCCAGCACTGGTACATACTTTACTTCTATTTATGTGTCAAACGATGGCGACTTTGATAACGATTCGCTGGCTCAAGACGGTAGCACAGTCAATGACCGTCTGTTCCAATCACTTGACGATGTGACTCACGACTATCAGTTGGGTACGCAGTATGCCAGTACCCGTGCTATGGTTGAGATTCCTGTGTTCCCACAGCAATTCTTTGACCATACCGAACTCGGCATTTTTCCCGGCCCCGACAACAGCATGAAGTTGCACATTGATGCAACCTACACCTCACACACATGGAACCCTACTCCTGTAGGTCGTCGTGCTGATGACATCGGCGTGGCTGACAAGAGTAGCAACTCGGCGTATTCGTACACCATCAACAACCGAGATTACATTGAATCTGCTACCATTCTTCGTATTGAAGACGACATATCATCAAATAACCGTTGGAAAATTTTTGTCTCACATCCTAAAATGTTCTCCGATGGTAGCAACACAGATGAGTTGGGTAATTTGAAAGGAATCAACCGTTTGAGAAGGGTATTTCTTTCAAGCGGAGAGTGGGCTGTTTACAACAACAATCCTGCTTCGGCGGGTTTTCTTGAAATACCTTCTACAGCGGGTGCATATGCTAACGCATACAGTGAGACATTCTTTCAAAACGCAATCGTCGGAGCAAAAATACACACGGGTGGGGGCTTCCGCAATGAAACTCTCATCCCAGTAGCCTCCGACTCCAACCTACCGTCGTCGGATTTGGAAGCCCGCTCACCGTACTACTACGACATGGCGAACATGAAAACACAGGGTGGAAACCTTGACTACGGCCTGCGCCAGTATGTGTCGGCTGTTGAGTTCAAGGCTGGCCCACTGGCAAACCCCCACGCCGCTCGCACCATTACAAAACGACCCAGTAGTAAAATTGTTCAAGTGTTAGGCGGGATAGGTTTTCTTTCAGTGATACTTGAAGACATTTCACTCTTCCCCGATGTGCCCACTTCATTTGAGCAGGGTGATTTAATTTACATCGGTGAAATCATGCTTGATACACCGATAGAGGTTTTATACCTTGGTCGTCTTATTTCTGCTGGAAATAACGCTATCACAATACAAATTCCAAGTGGGGTTTCATACACGATTGAGGATTTTCTTAATGCTGAATTTAGGTTGAAGAAAGCAGGACATAATTTCAGTGGTACCAGCGACCCCGCTAACGCCCTCACTGCGGAAAAATCATCTGCAACATTTTTCCCAAGCACCAGTGCTGAGCAGTGGACATACGCTCACAGTCCGAGTGCAGGCTCTACTACCACACTTCAAATTACCAACGGAAACAACCGTTTCGCTCACGCTAACACCGTGGGTGTAAACATCCGAAAAGGCGACAAATTGTACAAGCAAACGGGTACAGGCACTATCTCCTATGTCGGTGAGGTAAGTGCGGTAGTTTCCGACAAAACAGGTTCTACCTCAAATACCCAAATTACAATAACTGCCAATAATGCTGTTGCAATTGCCAGTGGTGACCGTGTACGAGTAGGTGCACCCACTGTAGTGCAAGAAGACTTTGACGCTATTCTCAATCGCAGTTGGCTTTACCCGTATGCACAAGGTGGGCTACGCAACGGCGACACTGTTTGGATGAACATGTCCATCAACAACCCACACGCAGTAGAGGGGCTGTTTGCGAAGAGTCGTGGTGTGTTTAACGAGGCTACCGTGTGGAAAGGTTTCAACGGCGGGCAGGGTAGTCTTGATGATAACCCACGAGATTCCATACCGCTTGAAAACTTCTTGATTGGCAACTCGTGTCTTGAAACGGCACAAAACTTTGCTCAACATGTAAACAAGACGGTGGAGATGAATTACGAGGCTATGGGGTTGGATGCAACACAAGCACCCACCGTAGCCTACATTGACCCGTACCTTTCAACTGACGGCAATACCCGTGTGCTTTTGTTTGATGTGGGGCATGACCGTGAGTTCATTGCCTTTCACGACCTTCACATGCAAGTGCAATCCAGTGCCGCTACACCCACCATCGGCTACACCCGTGATGTGCCACACGAAAGTGGCACAACTAAACTTGATGCAATCGTGATGGGGGTCAACGGTGGTGCCCCTCATTACCTCACCACGCAGATTGATGTAGCCAACGGCTTTCCCTCGCAAAACAAGTACATTCGTGCTACACAGCAATCAAAGTTCATTGAAAGCGCATACGCACATAATGTGGCTAACACAGTATCTCGTGACCTTCTTGGAAACAGCGTATCCTCGCAAACAACCTATGTGATGGAGAACCCGCTTAACAATGGAAACAATCCTCATTTGAAGGGCAAAGGACACGGCCACTTCGTTCACACTGGTTTGTTCCATGAGCGTTTATCCGATACGCACACTGTTGGAGACAGCAACCTACCTCGTGTACAACCCGCTGTAGCGTCGGTGTACTACGCTACGCAGGCTCACAACCTCATTCGCAAGACCAACGACGGTAATGCGTTGTTTAAGGGCTTGAAGGCTCACCGCACAGCGCAGGGTGCAACAACGCACACTTTCAAAGATGCAAGCACGCTGTTTGACACGCCCGATGGTACCCGTGTCATTTCAGCGTTCCTTTGTTTAAAGGGTAAAAGAAACTCGTACCTTGATTTGGCAGACCACGAAGAGTCTCGCCTTGAACATCTCAAACACTGGACGCAGATGGACTTCGTGCGCCGCATGACGCTTGACTTGGGTGAGGTTGGTGTCAAGGAGGGTGTCACTGACATTGAGGCGGCGGCACGAGAAATGGTGCGTATCATCAATCAAGGTGGTGCCCCTAACGGTCGCACACACGCACGACGACCATCACAGCAATACCCCGGTGAGAGTGACCGCCTTGACCTCACACGCATTGGTGTGCGTCAAGATATTGCTGACGAGAACAAAGACCCCACCTCACCTCACATCAACGCTGACTTTGCCGCTACTGGTTCTACCTACGACCCTGCTCCGTTTTGGCATGGTGACATCGCCTTTGACTCGCATGACCGTGGTTCACACATGGGTTATGTCCGAGCGCACTTGGGTCGTGTGGTTGAGGACATCAACGGCAACGAAGGTTACAGCATCGTTATTCACTCCACCATTCCCGGTGCTTCGGGTCGCAACTTTTGTGTGTGGCTTGACAACAGCAAAGGCCAGTCCACCTATCAACCCCAATTCCTTATTGGACACGGTGGACGCTTCCGCAACTTTTGGGCACAGCCGGATGAAATACTGGGCGAAAATATGCACCCTGCGCCTATGCCGCTTAATAAGGATGGCCGACCGTTTGCACCTGTCACCACCCTGCGTGAGTTTGTAGCGCAGGAAGAACCCGATGAGGCATTCACCAGCAATCACGACATTGCACCTCGTAAGAACAGGGACGGTAATCCCAAGGGGCGCAACATCTCCGCTCACCTCGGTGGTATTTCTCATAACAGTGTAAACGACGAATCGTTTGAAACTCAAAGCCCATCTACTGCGTTGGTTAAGGGGCTACGACGAGGAAAGCAAGCAGTTGCTCGTATCAATTTCGGTGGTCTTGTATCATCGGGTGTACCGGGCTTTTCACCCATTGCTGGTAAACACGGCCTTGGTCGCAAGGGTGATGCTTCGTTTGACAAGTTGTACAATGAGGGTTTGTCAATCGGAGCCACAACACCTACCAGCATCAACAACTACAGCGGCCATGTCAAAACAACAGAAGTGGTTGAGGATGCAATCGGTGATACACCACTGTACGGTTTCCGCTTTGCAGACCACCGAGGACAAGGCTACGGTGTTCGTTTCATCTACCGCAAGATGGATGAAGCGTTTGCTAACGAATTGACAACTATCCCATCCACCCTTGACGACGAGGTTTGCGTTTACTTCAATGATGGTGATGTAGCAAAGGGCGGCTTTACTATCGGTCAACATATGACTGGTGTTGGAGATGCTACGGGCCGATTGGATGTTTCTGTGGTAGGTAAAAACAGTTGGCGAGGGAATCAATGGCGAGGAGTGTACGCTCCTTCTGCTGGAATTGATTGTCAAATATCATGGAATCATAGCAATTCTACGCTAACCGTGCAGTTTGGTGCACCGTTTGATAGCGGGCAAGAACTTGGCAACCACCCCGACCTTCTTGGTTATCTCGGTTTTCCTCGTCAAAACGGTGTCATTCAAATCACTGACCCGTTTACTGGTACATCAACAAAAGGCACTGTTGGAAATGTCATATCTTACGAAAGCCGTACACAATTGAACAGTGCTGGTACTCACATTTTTTACGGCGTGAGAGGAAGTGAGTTTGCCACATCGCATTCAATACAAAACATTGGAGATACATCCTTTGACCCCACAATAAATAGCGGTACTGCCACTACTGCTCAAATGCTTAGCACATCATCCAGTCTTATCATCAAAGCACTTATTTCACCACGAATCAATTGGACAACGCTGGTGACTGATGAGTTGATGGCGGCTGTCACCGCTGAGGCCATCAACATGACCGACCCGAATGTGCAGGAAGGTATTCCGTTTGATTGCCGCCACATGTATGCGGCTGATGGACGCACTTTCGGAGAGTGGGGTGTGGCCGCTGACGCTATCCGAATCCGTGCCCACAATCCACAGCACGGAGCACGCCCGCTATCTACTATGTTTGAAGCATCGCTACACCGAGATTTGGGTATTGAGGCACCTCACCTTGAGTTTGGTGAGTATGAGAAACTTGACCAATCAAGCGACAACGCTTGGACTGTAACCGCCTCGCAAACCTTCAACGAGCCGGTATCGGATGCCGATATTGAAGACAACCATCGTAAGGTTGATTGTGGATATTTACCCCACACAGTCTTGCAGATTCGCACGAAGTCTCGTGGCTACCACACCAACACCCCCACTCCTATTCTCGTGGACTCGTACAACGACCCTGTGCCAACCACCACTTGGGCAAACAACCTCAAGGGATTGACCTACACATCCCGTAGCGG
>Ga0209232_1001182_pt1 | contig 14462 bp, 13 predicted proteins | sample ETNvirenome_2_60_FD_184066 | JGI IMG/M metagenome (GOLD analysis project Ga0209232, IMG submission 184066) | Marine viral communities from the Pacific Ocean - ETNP_2_60 (SPAdes) (version 2) | ecosystem: Environmental > Aquatic > Marine > Oceanic | place: Pacific Ocean | collected 2013-06-22
TTGGTTAGATAGCTCTAGAGAAATACAGGCAAGAATATATACAACAACGTCAAATATAACACAAGTAACAGCTGGAGTAGTTACAAATGGTGTTTGGGCTAATGTTGCTTTTACTTATGTAGCAAGTAGTAAAACCTTAAAAATATTTCGTAATGGAATCGAAGTTGGTTCTACTACAGGAACTGCAGCAGGTGTAACAAGTCCTGATAATTTAGGTATTGGTAGAACTGCTACAGGTGGACAATATGGTTATTTTGATGGTAATATAGGCCCAGTTCAAATCTACAACCGAGCATTATCAGCAGAAGAAGTGTTATCAAATTATAATGGATTACGAGGGAGGTTTGGATTATGAAATTCGGGTCAATAACAACAGATATTGTTTCGGATGGGCTAGTATTCAATATGGATGCTGCTAATAGGGCAAGTGCTATACCCGTAAGCACGATTGAAACATCATTCAATACTATAAACTTATCTCAATCTGGGTCATTTTCTGATAATGGTATATTTGATTCTAGTACTATTACACCTAGTTTTGCTTTTGGAGGAACAGATGACTACATTCAAACAAATCATTCTGTTAATGGTTCTAATGCAATGACTGTATCATGTTGGTTTAACTTAAATACAGTATCTAAAAATTGGCATTCAGTGGTAGATGCATATTATACAAGTGGTGATAGAAATTTTCAAATGTGGGTAAATAGTAATGCTAAATTATATATATTCCATTTAGGAATTGCACATTCTGGTGCCGGATCTCTTTCAGCTGATACTTGGTATAATGCAACATTTACATATACAGGAACAAGTAATGGCATTTTATATTTAAACGGATCAGTATTAGATGCATCAGTTCCAAATTCAGGTAATGCAGGATCAGATATTAATTTGAGATTAGGTGCCAGAGTAGATGGCCATGCAAGTAGTTATACAAATGGTAACATAGGCTCAGTCCACATTTACAACCGTGCCTTATCAGCAAACGAAGTACTTCACAACTACAATGCTTTAAAATCAAGGTTCGGACTATGAGTGGAAGAGTAGGTAGCATAACAACAGATATTGTTTCGAATGGATTGGTATTTAACATAGATGCTGCTAATAGAGCAAGTACTATACCTAACACCAGTACTATAATAACATTCAACACAGTAGATAGTTCCGTATCTGGTTCTATATCTACAGACGCAACATGGGAAGATGGATCCCCTTCCTCATTTGATTTTGATGGTACTGATGGTTATATAGATTTTTCAAATCTAGGATCAATATGGAATATGACCAACTCAGCTTATACTATAAATCTTTGGTATAAACAACAACAGGGTAGTGGTGGTGGTATGCCAATAATACATTTTTATGGAGGTTCTGGAGGAACTACTCCTATGTTTTGGATATATAATAGACCACAATTTTCTAGATGGGATGTATATAATAATAATGGTGCAGGCCTTAATAGATTTGTTATTGTTACTACTACTGGCGTTTGGTATAATATAACTTTTACATGGTCAGCATCTGAGGGTTTAATAAATGCATATCAAAATGGAGTTTTTAATAGTAGTCAAACACAAACATCAGCTCCAGCATCAGATAATACTAATTTTGAAATAGGTAGAGATAATGCTCTAAGTACTAATTTAAATGCAAATATAGCAAGTCTCCAATTATACAACCGCGCCTTATCAGCTGCAGAAGTACTACAAAATTACAACGCATTAAAAGGCAGATTTGGAGTTTAAGTTATATTTATAATAAACCAAAGAAAATAGCATGGCAAATACAATATCAAATACCGGAATAACTAATGGCGGAAGAATTACTGCTACACAAATAACACAATTAACTGACGCATTAACAGGAGCTGAAGCATATAATGTAACTATATCAGGATCATTGAATATAAATACAGCACCTATAACTAATTTAACTGCATCAGGAAATATAAGTTCGAGTGGAACAGTAACAGCAAATGAATATGTAGGTTTGCCAACCGGAATAATATCAGGATCATCTCAATTACCAAGCGGATTAATTTCAAGTTCATTACAAACATTTACAAACATAACTGCATCAGGTGATATAAGTGCTAGTGGTACCATTAGCGCATTTGGAAGTTCATCATTACAAGGATTACCAACATCAGAACCAAGCGTAGTTGGAACATTATGGTTGTCAGGTAGTGGTGCAGGATCAGCATCTGGATCTAAGTATTTAATGGTATTTACAGGATAACTAGGAAAATATAAAAATTTTTAATATAATAATATAAAATAAGGTTATAACAATGGAAACAAAAAAATTAGAACAAAAAGATTTAAATTCTATAATGGAATTGAGATCAAAATATGCAGAAACAACCAATACAATAGGTATGATTGCAACAGATGAATATAGTTTAAATAAACAATTAGAATTAATTACATCTGAAAAAACTAGAGTTTTTAATGAATTAGAAACATTAAGAAAAGAAGAACAAACTTTAATGGATTCATTGAAAGAAAAATATGGTGATGGACAAATCAATCTTGAAGAAGGTACTTTTACCCCTGTTTCATAGTTTTTTCAGTTTATGAAACATATTTATAATAAACATAATTATAGGAGAAAAACTAATGGCTGAAAGAATAGTATCGCCAGGTGTATTTACGCAAGAAACAGATCAATCATTTTTACAACGAGGAGTTAGTGAAATCGGAGCAGCTGTTGTTGGATCAACAGTTAAAGGACCAGCACAAGTTCCAACACAAATAAGATCATTTTCTGAATTTAGAGAAACGTTTGGCGGATATACCGATGAATCATATGTACCATTCACTGTAGAAGAATATTTAAAAAATGCAGGAGTAGTAACAGTAACAAGATTATTATATGAAGATGGATATCAATTAGACAATGGAGCATTAGCAGTTATTGCTACTTCAGCGTCAGGAACACCAATTGTTACTCATTTATTACATCCTACTCAACCAGTTTCTACGGTTGGTGATGGTAACAATGTATTTGAAAAAACAGCATTAGAAGATTTAACTTCTGGATCATTGAAAATTAGACCTTCAGGTTCATTTGCTACTGATTCATCTATACCTGGATATTCTGCATATTTATCAACAGACTTTATTTCAGCATCAATTGACTCCACTGCAAATAATTATATAACAAAAATATTTGGTAGAAATCCAAAATCAGTTGATTATCCAGTATATGTACAATATGAAAATAAAAATGCATTTTCAACATTCAATGATGCTAAAGATATTACATTGACACTTGGGCTTATTGAAAATTATGATTTTGCACAAGATTTCCAAGCAGCATCTACTCCATTTATTAATTCTCAACAAGTAGCTGGAGGAGCATCTGTTAACTTATTTAAGTTTCATACATTATCACATGGTAAATATGAAAACTATGAGGTAAAAGTAGGAGTTAGAGATGTAAAATTAGCAACAGAAGTTTCTGATCCAAATGGATATGGTACATTTACCGTTGAAGTTAGAAAAGTAAATAGTAATAATATACCATTATCACCATTTGATTCTGACGACACAGATAGATCACCAGAAATATTAGAAACGTATAGCAATATTAATTTAGATCCTGATTCTCCAAATTATATAGTAAGAAGAATTGGAGATCAATTTAGAACAATTGATGCTAATGGCAAAATTTTTGATAATGGAGAATATCCAAATTTATCTAAATATATAAGAGTTGAAGTAACAGAAAATGTAAAAGAAAAAGCAACAGATCCTTCTTTGGTACCATTTGGATTTAGATCATTAAATTCTCCAATTCCAGATGCAACCGGATCTGCAGATTTAGTTAATTTAGCAGCAACATCATATGCAACATCACAAGTAGTAGGCGGAGCATATAATTCTAAAAATTATTTTGGATTTGATTATACTAATTTAAATAACTTAAATTATCTAGCTCCATTACCAACATCAGGTTCAAATACAGGATCGAATGTAGACTTCTACTTAGGAGATATGTTACAAGCAACATCATCAAATTTCCCAAGTATAACTGCTCCATATACAGGCTCATTACAGACAGTATTAACAGCAGGAACATTTGCTTCTAATGTTGCAATTGGAACTAGAAAGTTTATGGTACCATTCCAAGGAGCATTTGATGGTACAAGACCAAACCTTCCAAAATTAAAAGGAACTAATATAACTTCAACAAATACATTAGGATTTGATTGTAGTACTTCTACGGCAACAGGAACAAAAGCATATAGAAAAGCATTTGCAGCTCTTTCAAATACAGACTTCTTTGATATTAACATGTTAATAACACCAGGAATAATTGATAGATTGCATTCAAATGTAACTGCAGAAGCTAGACAATTAGCAGAAGATAGACAAGACACATTCTATATAATGGATGCAGGGGCATTAACAGATTCAATATCAACTGTAACTAATCAAGTCACTTCAATTGATTCTAATTATGTTGCAACATATTTCCCATGGGTAAGAATAGTAGATGCTGGTAAGAATAAACCAATATTTGTTCCACCATCAGTTGTAGTTCCTGGCGCTATATCATTTAATGATGCAGTATCAGCTCCATGGTATGCACCTGCAGGATTAAATAGAGGTAGTTTAACATCTGTAATTAATACATATGAAAAATTAACTCAATCAGATAGAGATGAATTGTATGAAGATCGTGTAAATCCAATTGCAAACTTTCCAAATCAAGGAATATGTATTTGGGGACAAAAAACATTACAAGCAAGACCATCTGCTTTAGATAGAGTAAATGTTAGAAGATTATTAATAACAGTTAAGAAATTTATTGCATCAGCTACTAAATTTTTAGTATTCGAACAAAATACAGTTGAAACAAGAAATAAATTTTTAGCAATAGCAAATCCATATTTAGAAAGTGTAAGAACGCAGCAAGGATTGTTTGCATTTAGAGTTGTAATGGATGCAACAAATAACACTCCAGATTTAATAGATCAAAATATATTATATGGACAAATATTTTTACAACCAACCAGAACTGCAGAATTTATAGTATTAGACTTTAATATTCAACCAACTGGTGCTTCATTTCCAGAATAAAATTTAAGAAATGAATATTTATATAAAAGAAATAGGATAAAAAATGGCATTAGAACAAGAATTACCAGGAATTGAACAAAACGAATTATTTGATAGAGCGTTTGATTGGGAGCCTAAGTATACCAATAGATTTATCATGTATATTAGTGATATTCCTACTTATATTATAAAAGCAGCTGCAAGACCTTCTTTAACTAATGGGGAAGTATTATTAGACCACATTAACGTTGAAAGAAAGTTAAAGGGTAAAACAAGATGGCAAGATTTATCAATTACATTATATGATCCAATAGTACCATCAGGAGCTCAGTCAGTAATGGAATGGGTAAGATTACATCATGAATCATTAACTGGTAGAGATGGATATAGTACACAATATAAAAAAGATATTAGATTTAATTCACTTTCACCAACTGGTGAAATAATAGAAGAATGGTTATTAAAAGGAGCATTCATCGCAGATTCAAATTTTGGAACAATGGATTGGACCACAGAAGAATCAGTTCAAATTGAATTAACATTGAAATATGATTACGCTGTATTAGAATTTTAATTTTATTTATAATGGGAGTAGTTATATTATACTCCCATTTTTACTGTTTACTATATTTATAATAAAGTTTTAAAAGGAAAGTTATGGCAAAACATACAGATCGTTATTCAAATGAAAATTTAATTAATTTAGCAACAGATAAGTACGAAAAAACAAAAAGAAGTACTTTACCTACTGAAATTATTGAATTAACATCACAAGGAAAAATTTATCCAAAATCATCTCCATTAAGCTCTGGAAAAGTTGAAATGCGATATATGACCGCATTTGATGAAGATATTTTAACTAATCAAACATATTTAAATGAAGGAATAGTTTTTGATAAATTATTAGAATCATTAATTGTTTCTGATGTTAATATAGATGAAGTAGCAGATGCAGACAAAGATAAATTAATTATATATGCAAGAATAGTAAGTTATGGCAAAGATTATGATGTAGTAGTTATAAATCCAAATACAAAAAAAGAAATGAAAACTACAATTGATTTATCAAAAATTAAAAGTTTGCCTTTTGATTTAGAGTCTGACGACAATGGAGAATTTACATATCAAATTAATGATGATGTTATAAAATATTCATATACAAAGGTAAATACAGAATCTGTTTCAAAGTTTTTATTAAGTGTTATACAACAAGTTAATGATTCTAGAGAAAAAGAAGATATAGAAAATTTTGTAAAATATCATTTTTTAGCCAAAGATTCCAAAAAGTTTCGAAACTATTATAATGAAACATCTCCTAAATTAGATTATAATTATGAATTCGAAGGTGAAGATGGAGGCACCTTCAAAGCAATGTTTCAAATTGGAGCAAACCTTTTTTGGTTTTAAACAAACAGATCGTGTAATACTTCACGGACAATTATTTGATTTATTATGGATAGGCGAAGGTAGATGGACATGGGCAGATCTATATTATATGCCAATATTTCTTCGAAGATTTTACATTAAAAAAATAAATAAACTGAATGAAGAGCGAAAAAAAGCCAATGAAAAGCAGTCTAAACGAAAATCTCCTAAAGAAAAAATCGGAAAACCTCCAATGTAAATATTTATAATAAAAGATATTTGCATGAATCTACAACATCATATTTTATATTTAAAAACATTTCCTAATCAAGGACAAACACTTTCTGAAGAAGAATATAATAAATTATCTGCTGCAGATCAGTTGGCTTATAAACAAAAAGAGTTTGGAGCGGCACTAGAAAAAAATTCAGGTATTATACAAAGTTATAATACGTTAATATCTCAATTATCAGGAGTATTAGATAATAATCAACAAATTGTATCTAAACGTATAGGTGTTGCTCAAAATTTTTCAAAAGCAATACAACAAGAAATACGAAATTTAACATTTTTAGAACAACGAAATTTATCATTAAATAGAACATTAGGAGTATCGTCGACTGAAGCAGCTGGATTTGGACAATCATTAGATGATGTTGCTAAGAATTTAAAAATTGGTGGAGGACAAACACGTACATATCTTCAACAAATATCAAAAATTGCTCCATTACAATCTAAAAATATTTTAGCAAATCAACAACTATCTGAAGAACTATTTGCTGTGCAACGTTCTTTGGTTGATCAATTAGGTATTGCTCCTGAAACTGCAAATGCCATACAATTGTATGGTGCTTCACTCGAAGGTAGCACTAAAGAAAACGTTGAACGTATGTTTAATGTTGCTAGTGCATTAGAAGAACAAACAGGATTAGCTGGAGCTGCAAAAGCTATTTTTGAAGATATTGGTAATCTAGGAGCTGATATTCAAATGCAATTTAGTCGTGTTCCAGGTTCATTAGAAAAAGCTGTTTTGCAAGCAAGAGCATTAGGAACTGATTTCAATACTATAGCAAAATCAGGAACTCAACTATTAGATATAGAATCTTCAATAAATAAAGAATTAGAATTTCAATTATTATCTGGTAATCGTTTAGTAGATGCACAAGGAAATAGTTTAACTGCTGCATTGCGAGAAGCAACTATTAGAGGAGACGCAGCAGCTGCAACCGAAGCAATGCAAAAAATTATCGAGCAAGAAGGAGAAACAATAAAAACTAATTTATTTGCAAGACAAGAATTAGCAAGTTTATTAGGAGTGTCGGAAGACAAATTATTAAAAATGGTTCAACAACAAGAATTGTTAGGCGATATAGGAGGTATGGCTGAAAATATTTTTACTGCTGATGCTACTCTTACTGGACCACAACGATCTCTTGAAGAATCTGCAGCTGCAGCAGATACTAGATCTACAGAAGAAATAAGAGCAGAACAGACCCAAGCTCAATTAACTGAACAAATTGCAATACTTGGTGATCAACAAGATAGAGTTAGCAAAACTACTGAGTTATTAACAGTAACAATGAAAGACTCTATAGATGCATATATTTTATCAGCTGATGACCTAGTAAAAACAGCTGATCAAGCTTTTTTATTAGCAGATAAATTAACAGTGCTACAAGCACCATTAAATGATTTAATAAAACTTGTTCCAGGCGGAGAGTTAGCAACAGCTTTTGTTAACAAACTTAAAGATTTAGCTGGACTTGAGCAAATAAAAAATATAAATGCAACTATTGAAGGTAATGGTACTATATCAGTTGGATCTGCAACAATAAATGTAGCCAGCGCTGGAGATAAATCTTTAAAAGATGGTGTTATTTCACCAAATGGTAGTATAATAACAACCGATCCTGCAGATTTTTTAATTGCAACAAAAGACCCAAGTGGATTAGCTTCATCTATACAAAGCGCTAGTCCAGTTGTAGCATCAACATCAGGCCCGTCGGCACAAGAAATAGCAACTGCAGTTGCAGATGCAATAGCAGGTATACAAATTGTAACAAGAATAGATGATATAAATGAAGCACAATCAAGAAATAATTATAATATAAACGCAATAACTTAAGGAATATATGTCATTAACAAATCCACATAATTTTCAAAATTCAAGTAAATGGTATAACTCTATAAATGGTGCTAATAGATACTCGGATTTTGTTAATAATATATTGAAACCACATATTAATACACAAAGAACACCTCCATACTATCAAGGTAGTTATGGTATATTTAGCACAACACAACAAAACAAAGCAAATAATTATAATTTAAGAAATGGTATAGGTAATGTTCCAAGTATATCATCTACAGCAAATGTAAATTTGGCATCGCCATTACCTAAACCAGGTCCAGCTGGAATAAAATTATCTGAATTAAGTCCAACCGAATATAAAGAAGCAACTGTTAGAAAACCTGTAAATTTTGGACGATCAAATACAATTAGTTTAGTTGGAGCTTCTCATTCATTAAAAATGGGACAATCATTATCAACTGACGTTATATCTCCAATTGATAGAATTATATCTAATCATACAAATCAAACAGATGATAATGCAAAAATATCAGCTATAGCATCAGCTGGATCAGGATTAATTGGAAACTTTGGTATGCCATTATTAGGAACTGCAGGAACTTCGTATGCAGGAACAAAATTAGAACCATCATATGCAACAGTACCATTTACCAGTTTAAAACGTGGCGGAATAAAAGGAGTACCGTTTCCATATCAAGATTTTAGATCATATAAATCTGAATTAAAAGGAGCATCTGCTGCAGATATTTTAGGCAAAAGAATTGATGGTACTGCTGCAGCAGCTAGAAAAAAATCTGGCAAAGCAAAAGCAGCTGCATATTTAGCTGCTTCAATATCTCCAGGTGGAGCTTATAAAATATACAATAAAGAAACAATGTTTGGCGAAGGTGATGCTGGTAATTCATTTGCATTACGAAATGATTTTACATCAAAAACAGTTGCTTCAACTCAATGGGATACTAAAAATAATCAATGGAGAAAAACAAGAGAACCATTAGCTATAATTAATTCATTTCGTGGAGATCATGTAAATGTTATAGATTTCAAAAAATCAACATATGGAGATGCATATAGATGGATGGGAAAAAATTCAGCTGAACAAAATCCAACCATAAAGAAAATTGGTGAAGTAATGGGATCAGTAATTAATAGTCCTGGTATAACTCAAGATTATATTAAATTCTTTTTTACAGGTCCAAACATGAAATTTGGAGATACTGATACTATTGATGATATTATTACGTTTAGAGCAGTTATAACTAATTTATTTGATTCATATAGCCCTGGATTTAATCCTGTACAAATGATAGGTCGAGCTGATCCAAATTTTCATTATACTCAATTTAGTAGAGATATGAATCTAGATTTTGATATACATGCACATGATCGAGATGAATTAAAACCAATTTGGCGTAAATTAAATGCCTTAGCTGGATATACTGCTCCAGAATATGACAGAGATACAATAGCATTAATTGCTCCATATATGAGAGTCACAATTGGTGACATTCTAGTACAACAACCAATCTTAATTAATAATTTAACTTTTACATTAGCAGATTCTGACACAACTTGGGATATTAATCTTGAAGAAGATAAAACAAGAATGCAAGTTTCAAATAAAATTTCAGTATCAATAGGATTTACAGTTATTACCGATTATCTACCAGAAAAAGGAGGAAGATTTTATACATTAGCTAACAAAGAAAATGCGTTAGAAAGTTCAAGAGTACATAAACCAGGAGAAACCAATTGGTTAAGTGATTTTGATGTTAATATTGCAAAAAAAATAGCAGATCGAAAAACGGATGAATCATTAAAAGGCCTGGATAGACAAAAAGAAATTGGTGTAAAATCCGGAAATATATTAGATATAGATCCATTAACTCAAAAGTTTGAATTAAACCAATAATGATAAGGAGTATAAATGAGTAGATATACAACAACAAAACAAATAAAAGATTCAAATGGTAAAAGAAAAGCATCTACAACAATTTTACCAGTTATGCCAAACAGTGAAGAAGATATATTTCTACAAATTACTTCTGCAGAACGATTAGATTTGCTAGCATATAAATTTTATGGCGATGCATCAAAATGGTGGATCATAGCAACTGCTAATGGATTAGGAAAAGGAACATTATTTGTTCCTGAAAATAGTACAATTCGTATACCAGTAGATAGAAGTATACAAGAAAATGTAGAAGAAGTAAATAATAATAGATAGTTATGGCTGGAGATATTTTTTATACAGAAGTTGATCCTTTTTTAAAAGAGGAACTGAATGCACGTGGGTTATCTGGATTTTCTAGATCTAAAAAAGATTTAGATTTCATGATTGGAAAAATTGCAAACGTTCAAATGATTTGTTATAAAGGCACAGATCGAAAAACAAAAATTGCTGATTCTGTATTAGGAGGAAGAAATGTAATACAAGATGAATTTTTTCCATCTACGCCTAATGGATATTTAAATAATCAACGATCTCAAAAAATTATTAATGATATTGTTATAAATAACATAAAATTATCAACTGATGAACGTGTTATCAATGAATTATCAATTGAAAAATTTGATGAAACTGTAAAAAATACTGCAAAAAGAGTTCCTCCTTTTATTAAACAAGCAAATATTGCAATTGCAGATAATTCTAGAGGTTTATTAAATAAAGCAACCATACAACTTACAATTCCAAATCCAGAATTAGATTTAGATAGAATAGAGCGATATTGGTTTCGACCAGGAAGATATGCACAAGTAATACTTGAACATCCAGATTCTGCAGTTATAACAAATCAACGATTAGACACTGGAAGTTTGCCTCCGTCAGAAACAATATTAAAAAATTATCCAGATCTTGATTATGATAAGTTAAGAAAAATGAATCGTAAAGATTTTGAAGGAATTGTAACATCTTTTGATTTTTCATATCAACCTGATGGATCTATAGACGCAACTGTTTACTTAACAGGTACAAGTAATGTATATACAGATGTTAGTTTATATATTCCAACCCAAGCAGAGAAAACGGATGAAGAAAAATTAAATACTGAAAACATAGCATTTGGATACAGTTATAGAACAGCAACTGGTGAACAATCAGCAACTAAAGAAGAATTAAAATCATTAACACAAGATGATGTATCCAATGATTTTTATGATGTGTTAAGTAAAGATGTTGATGCAGCTATTAGTAATTCAAATAATAAATCAGCTGGTTTATTACTTACTAACCTATCCCATTTTGATCAAATGATAATGTGGGGTGAAGATTTTTCAACCACAGAAAAACAAAAAGAAGATAAAACATCAAACTTTTTTAGATTTGTAACATTAGGGTATTTAGTACAATTTTTAAATGATCAAATATTAACAAAACAAAAAGCTGTCCCAAATGCCTTTATATTATGTGACGACCTAACATGTTTTAGTAATTATTATGAAGATATTGTATCATCAGATCCATATAGCATATTTTTATATAGTAACACTTCAACAGCAAGATATCCAAAAAATAAAACAGAAATAGAAATAGTTGATAAAGAGAAAAAAACTACTTCAAAACAAATTGTTAATCCAATTGAGTTTTTTGAAAAGTCTTTTTCTGACGGAGAAACTGCATTTCCTATACCATATCAAGAATTCAAAGATAACGTAGGTCGAGCATATCCTTCAAGAATATTTATATCGCTTGACACTATTAAATCTATATTATTAGAATTAGATAGTATAGATGTTGAAGGAGAGGAATCTGAAGCTACAGATATTAGTCAAACAAATATACAAATTAAAGATTTTTTAGTAAAAGTTTCTGCAAGAATTAATGTAGCATTAGGTGGAGCTGTTAGTATGAAGCTAATTACCCATCCAAAAATAGATCAAGCATTACTTTTTTATGATTACAAATATATTGGTACTCCAATACAAAAACAAGGAGTTGTTCCATATTCAGTTCCAATGTATGCAAATCATCCAAACGGAACAATTGTAAAAGAATTTAATATAAAAGCAAAACTTGGAGGCCGAGCTAAACAATTAGCATATGTTTTAAATGGCGGAGGAGACGTATCAGAAGCAGAAATAGCTCCATTTTTAAGATTTATGTATCAAGACGGTGGAGAAGAACAAGTTTTAGCTAATTTGCAAGCATTTAGAGATACTCATTTTAAATATATTGATCAATTAGAACAAACAAAAGCTGAATATATAAATGATACAGAAAGTGAAAAAGCTAAATTAAAATTAAGAAATGCATTAAGAAAATATTTACAATATCCATTACCTGATTTAAAACAAACAAATTTATTAAATTCTCCTGTTTTTCCATTTGAAGTAGATTTTACTATTGATGGAATTAGTGGCTTTAGATATGGTGATGTTTTAATATTTGATGTTATTCCAAAACGATATAGAAGTCAAACAGTATTTAGCATAGTAGGTATATCTGATACTGTAGGTAACGATGGAGTTTGGCAAACAAAAATAACATGTATAATGAGACCAAAAGTAGATATGACTGAATATAAACAATACAGTGTATGAGCAGAAGAATAAAAATACGATATACAGCAGATGAAATAACTAACAATTTATATACAATTGGTGGTGAATTGATGACTACTGATAGACAAGAATATATTGGGTTATATCATACATATGAAACAGGTGAAATTTTTTCATTACCAAAATGGAATGCTAGAAAATCACAAAAATTAATACCATATAAAGAAATATCTGATTCAGAACAAGTATATCAAGAATTAAAACCAAAATTACAAACATCATATGATTCAATAATACCATTATTACTTGAAATTAGTGAACAAAATAGAATAGATGGATATGTTGATCGTTATTTTTTACAAAATATAGTAACAAAATATATTACAGAAGTAGATAATAGTACATTTAAAAAATTAAGTTCTAGATCTATAGATCCAAATTTATATAAAGGAGTTGAATTACGGTGGTATATAACAGGAGAACTAATAGATATTACTACAGATAATGTTTTGATACCTAGTGTCCAAAATAAAAACAATAATGAAATTAGTATAGCAGCAAAAACTATTCCACAAATATCTAAATTTTTAAATAATCCATTAGAATATTATTCTGATATTCAATTTATAGTTCCAAAAGATATTAATCAATTGGATATTTGAAAAAAACTTATTATTATATTAATGTATGATAATAGTAGACGATTCAAAAGAACTAGATTCGTTATTACAAGATATTAAAAAAGAAGAAATTGTATTAGTTATTCCTATACTAACTGATCATCAACTTCATCCTTCAATCAATAAAATATCGTGTATTTACGTGTATTCAAGCAATGAAATTGAATTCATTGTTCCTATACATCATACTGAACAAATAACCGGCTTTAAAGAACATTTAAATAAACTACTTGAATTGGAATCTATATTTGTTCATGACAAAAAGTTATGGTTACAAATGGGCGGAAATAACAAAGTTTATGATGTAAAAAGTTTGTGGTGGTATACATATAATGAAGCATATGATGATAATCATTATTATACAGCTGCACATCATTTTTATTGGAGGCGACATACTAATTTACAACATGTTAATACAATTATTCCATTAATGAAACATGTAGAAATGTGTCAAAAAATACGCAAGTATGCAATGCCCATGATTGTTAATTCTAAATTATCTAATTCATATAAAAAATTTAATACATATTATCCAAAAATATTTGCTGACATTGAATCTAACGGAATGCAAATCAATGATTCTTTTAAAATGAAAGAATTAATTACAGACGGACGAGTTTATTCAAATTATCATTATCATACAACTACAGGTCGTCCTTCAAATGCATTTCGTGGATTCAATTTTGCAGCAATGAATAAACAGGATGGTACTAGAGATGCTTTCTGTAGTAGATTTGAAAATGGAGCATTAGT
>Ga0209232_1001183_pt1 | contig 14449 bp, 11 predicted proteins | sample ETNvirenome_2_60_FD_184066 | JGI IMG/M metagenome (GOLD analysis project Ga0209232, IMG submission 184066) | Marine viral communities from the Pacific Ocean - ETNP_2_60 (SPAdes) (version 2) | ecosystem: Environmental > Aquatic > Marine > Oceanic | place: Pacific Ocean | collected 2013-06-22
GGCGAACGATTACGAAATATTCAAGGGAAAAACCCTATCAGATGTCTTTAAAGACATATACGATAATTCTCACACCAATAAAAAACAATTAGAAGTATTGATGAAAGAGGTGGTAGGATTTATCAAGGACGGAGATACAGCCGTTCAGATTATTCCTATGCTAAAAGAGTATTTAGAAATTAATGTCAAGAACGACGAACAACTTGTTAAGTTGGCAACAATCGTTCAAAGAATTACAGCAGCAGAAAAAAGAGTATCGGATAGTGGAGATGAGTTTGGTTTATCAGAAAACGAAAAGAAACAACTTATGGACGCAATAGAATCTGATGTTCAAGAGTTACAAATCAAAAAAGACGAAATAGAAAGTTCAATAAGTAAGGAAAACTAATGGCTTGGCACAAACCAAAACCAGCTGATTCTGGTGGTGGTGAAAACACATCTTTTGATAATGAAATACTTACAAGAGAGGGTTTAAAAACCATATCTAAACAATTAGCTTCGGCAGATGAGTTTAATGAACTCGAGGTGTTTGAAGTTATGGATATATATCGTGATGAGGGAAATCCAAAAATTTCTTCACCTGGTGAAGTGATTGGTAGATATTTACACTCAGAAATTGATGATAGTGTTAAAGACCTTTTTACATTTAAACCATTAAATTCAAATATTTTACAACAACCTATTGTTGGCGAATTATGGTTAGGTATCAATCTTGAAGGTAGAAGATATTATATTGGACAAGTCAATGAAGATGTTAATGATGTAAACTTTGAACAATTTAACGAAAGTAGTCCAGGTGGAAAAGAAAACAATGATACGCCAAAAGCATCTGACGCAGTTTTAAATAGTAATAAAAATGTAGAAGATTATACACAAGGTAATTATTTTGAGGATACTAATCCAACTAAATTAATTCCTTTTGAAGGCGATACTATAATACAAGGTAGATTTGGTAATACGATAAGATTAGGTAGTAATCAAGAAGATTTAGAAAAAGATGAATATGTAGACTCACCTAACATTAAAATAGTTGCAGGAACATCAGGTGCAGAAGAAAATTTAGAAACAGATTTATCATCACTTTATTTAACAACAGGTGAGTATGTTGATTATTCAGAACCTTCTTTAGCTTTTATTGAAAGAGATTATGACTTACCACAATTAGTTGGAGATTCAGATAGAATTGTATTGAATGCTAAATCAGATGTCGTCGCAGTTTTTGCACAAAAAGATATAAGACTAAATTCTATTGACGGAGATGTTTTAATACAAGCAAAGGATAAAATAGAATTCAAACCTGAAAGTAGTCAAATCATAAACAACATATTAAATGGTGGTATGATTTTAAATAAAACAAAAGATGGAATACCATTTCCAAAATTAGATATAGTTGGATTTTTAAAACAAGTTACAGGAATACAAAAAATGTTTCAAGCGATGATAGTTGGTATTCCTAAATTATCAAATCCAGTTACATTACCATCTGGCGTAAAAGATATTGTTAAAGGATTGAAAGGTGCACAACAATTTGTAGATGCTACTATTAATTTAGAATTTTTAAGTCAATACATAATGGAAACAAAAACCATAGAAGAGATAAAAGCGGTTTTACCGATACCGGCTGGATTTGGTGGTATCATTGATGATATAGCAAATATCACAGACGAACAAATTAAAAAATTAGAAGAGTTAGAAAAGTCAATTGGAGAACAAATACAAAAAGCAACTGAATTACAAAACTCATTATCACAATTACCACCAGATGTAGGTAATGTTAAAAACTTATTAGATGACGGAAGTTTTGATAGTTTTGATGGCGTAGCAGATTTAAGAAGTGTACTTGGTGATAATCCAAGTGATGAAGAATTAGAAAGATATATTAGCAATGGTGGATTAAGTAGTTTTGAAAACCAAGTTTCAAACTTGAATAGTGTCGTCGGTTCAGCTGACACAGCAAGGTCATATAAAAATTTATTTAAAGCAGCAAGGAGTTAAAAATGGACAAAAATAAATTAAGAAATATTATTGAATTAGTTGTTCGCAAAGAAGTCAAAAAACAACTGAGTGAGATATTTATTAATGAAGAAAAAGAAATCAATTTAGCAGAAACGATTTCAAAACCTAAACCTAAAAAAGTTATCAGTAAACCAAAAAAACAATACACTAAAAACACAGCGTTAAACGAAGTATTGAACAACACTAAACCATTAGGTAGTCAAGAACAAGAAGACTATCCAACATTGGGCGGTGGTGTTTTAGGTTCTGACAATATGGCAGAAGTTTTAGGATACGGAGATTTAGGTATGGGTAGTAATAAAGAAAGAGCACGAGAAGTTGGTGCAGTTGAAACAATCAAGAAACAAGGTGTCAATGTAGACGCAGTTCCTGAAGATGTTGTAAACGCATTAACTCGTGATTATTCTGGACTTATGAAAGCAATGGATAACAAGAAAAAAGGCGAAGGTAATTACAGACCATAATGGCTAGAAGTGTAAGAGAAATAGACAGAAATGACGACAAGTATGTTGGTATTAGATTTCCATTAGGATATAGTCCTGAGGGGTTTTTCTATAAAACAAAAACCGTATTAGAACAATCAAAAGCTAATCTAAGAAATTTATTATTAACAACACCCGGCGAAAGAATATTTCAGCCCAATTTTGGAAGTCGTTTAAAAAATATTGTCTTTGAACAAGGACAAGATATTCCTAATAGAATTGAGGAAACTATTCGTTCGTCAGTTGATAATTTTCTGCCTTATATTAATATTATAAATGTATTTACTATACAAGAACAAAATCAAGTCAATGTTCAGGTTGAATTTTCAGTTCCTTTAAATCCAGACACCATAGAAAGATTAAACTTTGACTTTAGAATTGGAGACTAATAATGGCCGATTACGGAACAAATAAAAAAACATTATCTAAGGAAGTAAATTATCTCGGTAGAGATTTTACAGACATTAGAGAAAATCTAATTGAGTTTGCGAAAACATATTTCCCAAACCAATACAATGATTTTAATGAAGCATCACCAGGTATGATGTTTGTTGAAATGGCTGCTTATGTTGGGGATACATTAAATTATTATGTTGATAATCAATTTAGAGAAACACTTATTCAATTCGCAGAAGAAAGAAAAAATGTATTAGCGATTGCACAATCTTACGGATACAAACCAAGATTAGCAACACCTGCTACGGTAGAATTAACTTTTAGTATTGATGTTCCAGCGTTAGCAGTAGACGCAAATACTTATAAACCTAATTTAGATTTCGCAGGTAAGATTGAATCAAACTCTACCGTGATAGCAAATAACGGAACGGAGTTTACTATATTAGATGATGTTGATTTCAAAGTATCAAGTTCATTAGACCTAATGGAAGTAAAAGCACTACAACCTTCATCAGGCGATATACCTACTCATTTTAGACTTACTAAAAAAGGTATGGCACAATCAGGTGTTAGAGAAGAAGAGGATTTCATATTTGCTAATGCAAAAGAGTTTGACAAGATTGTTTTATCTAATGATAAGGTTACTTCTATTGTAAGTGTTATTGATAGTGAAAATAACAAATATCACGAAGTTCCATTTTTAGCACAAGATACAGTTTTTGAAGATGAAGAAAACTCATCACTTAATGACCCTGAATTATCTTCATTTAAAAATGATACACCTTATTTACTAAAACTTATCAAAACAGCAAGAAGATTTACAACAAGAGTTCGTGAAGATAATAAAATGGAATTACGATTTGGTTCAGGTGTTAGTGATAATGCAGACGAGGAACTAATTCCAAATCCAGACAATGTTGGTTCACGATTAGGACTTGGTGTATCAAGATTAGATGAAAGTTTTGACCCAAGTAATTTCTTAAAAACAAGAACATTTGGATTAGCACCAAGTAATACGACACTTACCGTGACTTATAATTATGGTGGTGCAGTTGAACATAATGTTGCTTCAAATACCATTCAATCATTTAACAGATTAACTTATACAAATTCTACAATAGGATTGGATAGTGATACATTAAGTACGGTAGAAGCAAGTCTTGTGGTAAACAACGATGACCCTGCTTCAGGAGGTGCTTCAACAGAAACCATTACAGAAATAAAACAAAACGCATCTGCATATTTTAATTCACAAAATAGAGCAGTTACAAAAACTGACTACATCACAAGAGTTTATTCTTTACCGCACAAATATGGTAATGTAGCAAAAGCATTTATTGTTCAAGATGAACAATTAGAAGCACAAGGACAATTAGTAATAAATGATGGAATAGTTACCGATACAAGAGGTCAATCAACTGAGGTTAAAAACCCATTAGCACTAAATATGTATTTATTAGGATACAATAGTGATAATCATTTGGTTAGAATTAATAGAGCGGTTAAACAAAATGTTAAAACATATCTATCTCAATATAGATTATTAACAGACGCTATTAACATTAAAGACGGATACATTATTAACTTTGGTGTAAAATATAATATTATTACTAAACGAGGATATAATAAAAATGATGTCTTGTTTAGAACGATACAAAAAGTTAAAGACTTCTTCAATATACAGAAATGGCAAATGAATCAACCGATTGTGTTGAGTGATTTAGCATATCAGATTTCTACTTGTGAAGGAGTTGTATCATTAGTTCCACCAGAAACTAATAATCCTAATAAAGAATTAATATTAATCGAAAATAAATTTGAATCAGGTCTTGGATATAGTGGTAATGTTTATGATATGGATTCCGCAACAAAAGACGGAATTGTATATCCATCATTAGACCCAAGTATATTTGAATTGAAATATCCAAATTCAGATATTGAAGCAAGAGTAGTGGGAGATAGATAATGCATTATTTTGAATTTGGTAAAAGAGATACAACATTATATTCCGGCGGAACAACCGCGTCAAGAAATACAGGTATTGATGAAATATTAGAAGTCAATAAAGTTGTAAATAATAATGGTACGGTAGGAAATGTTTCAAGAATATTAATTGACTTTGATTTATCCTACATATCAAAATCTATACAAGACGGAAAAATACCTTCCACAGCAAAATATTATTTAAATTTATATGACGCAACTTCTGATGAACTTGAAGCAGAACAACCATTACATATTTATATGGTTAGTGGTAGTTGGAAACAAGGTTCAGGTAAACTTGACCACGACCCCGTGACAGACAACGGAGCGAGTTATCAATATAGAAACCACGAGGCGAAAACACCTTGGGTAACAGGTTCAGTATTGACTGACGGAGGTGCTTGGTTTACAGCAAGTATTGACGGACAATATGAAGTGTCATCATCATACAACTTAACATTTGATAAAAAAGATGTTAGAGCAGATGTTACTGACTTGGTAAATAATTTTATTTATTCATCATCAGATTACCCGAACAACGGTTTTATTGTTAAGAGAGAAGATAGTGGTTCTTACGGAGACCACCCGAGTTCATCTATGTTTGACTTCAATACAGGTCAAGAGGGAGATAGTAGTCGTTTAGGAAACTTACAATATTTCTCAAGAGAAACTCACACAATCTATCCACCTAAATTAGAAGTAGAGTGGGACGATAGTTCTTGGTCAACAGGTAGTTTATCAGCTCTAAGTGCTTCTGACTTAGATAGATTAAAAGTTTATTTTAAAAATTTTAGAACAGAATATAAGGAAAAATCAATCGTTAAATTTAGAGTAGTGGGTAGAGAACTTTACCCTTCATCAAGTTTTGACACCACGCCAGCAGAACTTACTGTAAAATATTTACCAAGTAGTTCAGTAGAATATGAAGTAAGAGACGCTGACACAGAAGAAGTAATTATTCCATTTGGTAGTGGTTCACGAATTAGTTGTGATTCAGACGGAAACTTCTTCCGAGTTCAAATGAACGGATTTCAATCAGAAAGAAATTATCGTTTTTGTATCAAGGTAGTAAGTGGTAGTGGAACTACTGATGAACAAATAAATTATTATGATGACGACTTTGAATTTAGAGTAGTGAGGTAAACAAATGCCATACTTACCAAGTGAAGCAGCAAAAAAATCTAAACTATATAACAACATCATTAATGGTGCTGAAATAGAATATCAAAACGAAATAGAATTTTTAAAACAACAACAACAAATTTCTGCTTCGTTAGATTCTAATACACCACTAAGAGATGAAGACGGATTCTTAGTGTCGTTTGAATCAGAAGAAGTTGGTGTAGCATTAGAAGAACAATTTGAAGAAGTTCGTTTAGAAAACGCTCAATATTTTTTTGAAGGAGAAATAGATAACGAGTTTACACATTACTTTCAACCAGAAGAAGACCCTGATGAAGATGATGAAGAACAAGATAATTCAGATGAAGATGTTACAGAAGAAGAAGTAGACTTTCAAATGACAAAACGAGATAATTTAATTCAAGTTATAAATGTTTACTTTGAAGAAGAAAATACACCTGATATGTCAACATCTAAACTACATAGTAAACTTAACGAATTTTTTAGGGTAGAAGGTCAAAGACCAAAAGCAAAAAATTTCAAACAACTAGCGAAAAATAAAGGATATAAAAATGCAGAAGGTTGGGAAGAATTCAGAAAAGACAAAATAGGTGTAGCTCGATTTACAAGAAAAGGAAAGAAGAAAAGATTATTTGGTGGTAGAGGTCATAGACACAACTATCGTTCACTAAAAGATGATTTAAACACATTTCGTTATGATGATGTAATTAATAAACAATTATATCATACAAAACGAGGACAAGAAATTTGGTTAGAATTAGGATTTCCATATCAGAAAGATGAAAAATAATGGCATTAGAATACGGATTTACACAACAAGAAAGAAACCAATACTTTAATCCTGAAAAGGTTTATAGTAGTTGGGGTAGAGATTTTTTAAATGACTTTATGGTCTTGTATGTTTATGACTTAGAAGGTAATTTTCTTATTAGTAAAATTATGGGATTAGATGAAGTCAACTTAGAAAACGATGGAGATTTTATTGATTTAAATGTTGGTCAACATCTGCGAGATTTAGGTTTTAGTGAAGGCGAATATTCCATTACATACAAATTTCTTAGAAGATTAGCAGGTAGAGAATCAACACAATTTGTAGATTCAAGAGGATTAATTTATGACCAAGAAGTTGAAAGAGATGTTGTTGACGGAGAAGTAAAATTCTTTAAAGCAAAAGGAGATGAATCAGATAAGTCAGAAAGAGAAGAAGTATTTATCAAAGAAATGAAATATCAACTTGTAGAAACATCACCAGATAGAACAGAATTTATCTTACAAGTTGATGATAAAATAAAAAATGCAGAATATAGATATGACTTTATTGAAATGGGTGAAATGATACAATATAATCCAGTAAGAAAAAATAATCGTGGTTTAATTAAATTCGACACAAAAGACCCGCATGTATTAGAGTTTGATATTGACCCACAAGATAGAGGGTTTACACAAAATATGGTAGGTGGACAAATCGTGATACCGAACTTATATAAGGTTGACGGAGATGAAGATACAGACAATGATGATGTCGTAGATGATGACGATGACGATACACCATATCTACAAGGACTTCTTGATGACGGAGCAGCATCAGATTTTCTTACAGACGGAATATCAAACAAAGAATTAATCGATATATTATTAAATGACCCTGACCCTAATGAAAGAGAAATAGCAGATGGCGCTCTTCAAGAAAGAGGTCGTGGAAGAGGTGAGTTCTAATGGCAAGAAGAGCATTTATAGGAGTAAATAGAAGAGTTGATAGTATTCGTAGAAAATCGGGTAGAGCAGAAATAACGTCTGGTGGTCGTGGGTCATCAACAATAGAATCAAGACCAAGAAGAGATAGAGTACAACCACTCGGATTAGATGTAAGACCAATAGAAGATTTAAGAAGAGATACATCAGCTGATGAGCTCATCAGCATTCGTCCAAGAGAAGAATTAGATAGAGATAGTGGATTGATAAAAGTAAGGGATAACTTTAGTGACCCAAGAGACCCTGGATTACCAATCAGAACACCAAGACCACAAAATGTAGATGGATTTCCAGTTGATATTGTTGGTCAAACACCTATTGATAATGATGAAGATGAAATCAAAAGAGAAGAAATTAAACGAAAAGATATTATTCTTCCACCACCACCACCGCCAGATAGAGGGCCTTTTATTGAAGACCTACCAGATTTTAAACCAGTAAAAACAGGTCTTGGAGTTTTAGGAAGTGGTGGAGTAAAAACACAAGAAATTTTAGGTAGTCCGGTAAAAATTAAAAAGAAAAAGAAAAAAGTTAGAATTGAAAGAAAACCAATTCGTATAGATGTTAGAAAAAATAAATCCATTAGGGGAAATGCAAGAAATAATATTAAAAGTGGTTTTAGAAAAAAACCCGTTCGTAATGGAGAAAGTATAATTCAAGTTATTAATGAACAAATACAAGAGACAAGAAAAACTAAAAAAAGATTTACACCAAGGCCAGTTCGTTCAGTTATTCAAATAGTTCGTCCAAGACCAAGTGTGCCGGTAGTGGAAGTAAGACCAACAAGAACAATTGCAGGTCAAGCAATTATTTCACCACCACCACCACAGCCAGATGTTCCACCACCACCGCCACCAAGACCAGTAGCTGAACCAAAACCAATTTCTACAAGTCCAGTAGCATCACCAATAAGAACTGCTACTTCAAGAAGACCAAGAGCAAGACGACAACGAGGAGGTAGATACTAATGGCAAGACCAACAACAAAAGCTAGATTAGCAGGAGCAGGTGGTCGTTCAAATAGAAGAAGACCAGCGCCAAGAGTTATACCACCAAGGGCAGCAGTATCAAAACCAAAAGTAGTTGCACCACAACCAAAACCTACCAATGTAGTATCTGGTCCAACTTTTAAAGGTTCACCTACAATCGTAAGACCAGACGGAGTAACAGAAGTTCTCGGACCAGGTGGAGTAGTATTAGAAGAAATAGGTGTTGACGGAAAATTAATTAATGACCCAATCAAAGACTCTGGAATTGACCCTAAGAATCCACCACCAAGTATTCAAGCATTACGAGATGAATTTAGAGAACACGTTGAAAGTGGTAGAGATGAATCTGGTGAACCATTTTTCGTATCCAATGAAACAAAAGCAGCGTTAGAAGCAGATGGTTTAGGAGATAAAGGTGGAGCGCTTACAAAAGATGAATTGATTAAAAGAAAAGTTATTAAACCAAATGGTGAGTTATCAGACAAATATGGTCAAACGGCAAATGAAAAGATTGTCAATCCAAATGAAGAACAAGCAAAATTATCACCAAGAGATTATGTAGCAACAATTGAAGAAGTGATTGATAGTAATCGTGTTCGTGTTTCTTTATCTTACAATGACGGAGTAAATCTATATGGACACAAAGGAGAAGACCAAGTATCACAAAGATTTAAAGGATTTAAAGTAAATTATGTCAAAAATAATATTGAACGATACAAAACCTACGCTAAGGTTGATTCACAATATTATCTTGTTACGAATAGTGTTTTAGGTGTTGACGGAGAACAAAGAATTCTAAAAACAAAATTACCATTGTCAGAAGATATTGAGTTTGGGGAAGGGTTTACATTTGTAGAAAAAAGATTGCCTGACTATATTGATAATGTAAGATTAGTTCCATTTGAAGATGATGTAGATGACGGAATATTCTTACGATTACCAAACTTTAATTCCGCTGATAATCCGATTAATTTTCAAGGAACACAATATCAAACACATACAGATTTATTGAGTGATAATACTGAGGATTCTCGAGACATTGAAAGACTATTAGTATCAGGTAGTTTATTAGATGTTCAACCAAATATAGATTATCAAAAAACAACAACAGATTTAAATTTAGAAGCAGATGATACCGGCTTTGGAAACTTTATTCACTTTTCAAATGCAGAATCAAGACTTCGTAATTTTAGAGATAAGTTGGAATTAATTGAAGGTTATAATAATGAGAGTTCATCATTGGTTAGTATATCAAGTTCATTAGAAACCATACAAGAAATAGAAGCAAAAAGACAAAGAGTAAAAAATTCTTTTGACCCATTTGAACACTTTATGTATTTTGAAAGTTCATCTTATGTAAGTTCATCTGACGGACAATTCCACGATACTTCTTGGCCTAAAACAAATTCATCATCACCATATACATTAGAAGCGGTTGGTAGTTCAAACGCTAATACTTGGTTCAACAATATGATTGCGAGTGCTTCTGATTATGACCAAAGAAATATGAACTCATTGAGAAACTCTTTACCAGAACATATTTACGCTGATACATCTAATAATGTATTCTTAGAATTTATGGATATGGTTGGACAATACTTTGATGAAGTGTGGACATACACTAAATCTATTACAGATTTAAATGTTAGAGTTAACAAAATATCAGAAGGTATATCAAAAGATGTAGCGATACACTACGCTAAAGCTCTTGGTTTAGAATTATATAGTGGAAATGATTTATTAACTCTACCAAATTATTTATTGGGTAAAAATTCAGACGGAACTGATTTATATGAATCACCACAAGAAGAAGTAACAGAAAAGATTTGGAAACGAATATTAGCAAACTTACCTTTCTTTATCAAGACAAAAGGAACAGAGCGTTCACTAAAAGGATTACTAAATTGTTATGGTATTCCAAGTACAATGTTAAGAGTTCGTGAGTATGGTGGGCCAGATAAAGGAACAAGAGTAAGTTATGAAATTAAAAGAAAATTTACAAGAGCAACAGATTTTAAAGCGGCACAATATATTCAATCAAATTGGAAAGCAGCATCAGACGGACTGATACCTGATACCGTTGAGTTTAGATTCAGAACACCACATAGTGTTGGAACTTCTGGCTCAATGGTGTTATTACAAAAAGATGATGATTGGGCTATTCATCTACAAGACAACGGAACAACAGACAATTATGGTTATCTAAGATTTACCATTAGTGGTTCAGACGGAAGTGTAAATTATATTACTTCATCATTACAACAATTTTACAATGATGAAATGTGGTCAGTTATGTTGACAAGAAAGTCAGCAAGTAATGGTTTAGAATTTGATGACGATAGTATTTATGCAAGTTCATCATTTGAATTAACTACAAAATATTACGAGTCATCAAGACAAAAGATTTTATATCAAGATAGTCAAAGTATGGAGGTAACTTCATCTACAATTAATGCGGCATTCACTTCGAGTGGACATATATTCTTAGGTGGTAGTGGTAGTTCTTTTGGAAATCAATTAAGTGGTTCATTGATGGAATATCGTTTATGGTCAGAACCATTAAGTCAAAGTATATTTGACAATCACGTTCGAACACCAAAAGCATATAATGGAAATCATTATTCATCTTCATTTGATGAACTATTGGTTCGTTATCAATTAGATGAAAATAAAAACTTATCATCATCAGCTACAGCGTCAAATACGGCACACGATACTTCATTGTATTCAGAAGTTCACTCGGTTGATGTTGATGGATTTACAGGAAACTTTTCACGAACATTAGTAGACCAAGAAAAAGTTAGAGTACCAAGCTTGGGCCCAACTCGTAGAAATGCAACCAAGATTAGAATTGAAGATACATTTTTACCACCAGACAAAAATGGTAGTGGTTCATTGTTAGTTGATAAAAGAAGAGAAAAATCTAATGATGATTTCGCACCACTTGACGACCACTCATTAGGTGTTTATTTCTCACCGGTTGATGTTGTCAATGAAGACATAATGTATAGTATTGCAGATTTTAACTTTGATGATTTTATTGGAGACCCAAGAGATGAATCAAAACCAATCTATAAAGATTTAAAACATTTGAGAAGAGAATATTTTAAACGATATGATATGACGAATAACTTTTTTGATTACTTAAGAATACTACAATTTTATGACTCAAGTCTTTATGATACATTATATCAATTAGTTCCAGCGAGAGCTAAAACAAGTGTTGGTGTATTGATTGAACCTAATATATTGGAAAGAAGTAAACAAACTATTGGTAGAGAAACTGAGTTTGATAATCAATATTATGAAAACGCTGGGGAGTATGATGATGGTGTTTTAGTAACAAGATATATTACAGGTTCTAATGATAATTACTTTGAAACAAGTGGTGAATATACAACTTACAACGGAGAAATAAATGCAGCATTTTTTGATACAGGTTCATCATTAGGATTTTTAAACAATCGTTCAAGAATGATATTAAACGATATTGACAAACGAGGTGAATACGGAACAACATACGCTACAGCAAGTATCACATCAGGTTCACATAATAATATATTTACCGAAGTATTACAACCAAATGTAAGTGGTTCAAGACTATCAGAAAAATCTCAAGTTAGAGAGTATTTCTATTCAAGTTCACTAAGTGCTTCAATAGGGCCGAGTGTAGCATATAGTTCTTCATTCAAAGCATCAGAATTTGAAAGTATGGCAGTATCAACAAATTTATTTAGAGCATTTTATAAAGGTATAATATTAACAAGAGATAATTCAATTGACGGAGAAGAACCTATTATCGTAAATGAAGTAGCACCTACCGTATTGAAAACACAAGACTCAGATACAAGTAAGTTGAGAACAGAATAAACTAATGGAAAATTTAACTTTCTTATATTTATTAATGAAAAAGAATAGTTATATCACTTCCACAGGAGCAAAATAAAATGGGATTTTTAGACAATACAAGTATAACAGTAGACGCTATCTTGACAAAAAAAGGTCGTGAACTTTTGGCAAGAGGGCAGAACGAATTCAGAATTACAAAATTTGCATTAGCAGATGACGAGGTTGATTACAATCTTTACGATACATCACACCCAAATGGGTCAAATTTCTATGCGGCAGTAATTGAAAATATGCCACTATTAGAAGCGTTCGTAGATGAGAATCAATTAATGAGATATAAATTAACAACACTTCCAAAGGAAACAAACAAACTTCCTATATTGGAATTACCAAGTCCATCATTGACTTTCAATGGAGCAGGTATCACACAAACTGTAACACCTAACACAAGAAATGGAGTAGATAACTCATATACATTTACCTTGTTTAACGCAGATGTTGCTAATCTAACTTTATCAAGTAGAGGTAGTAGCACAAGAAGATTACCAAATGGTAGACTTGAAGCAGACTTTATTAATGGTGGAGCGACAACTCCAGTATTCTTAAATGAAGCCGAAAGAAAACGCTCAGTTACAGTAGTTGGTAAAAGTGTAAGAGTAATCTCAAGGTCATTAACAACATTAACAAACACAAACTTATCAGTAACGGGTAATCAAACAGGTGCACAATTCACTATACCGATTACCGTAAAAGCTGACCCAAGTAAAGTATAAGGAGTAAGTAATGTCATTTAAAAGATTTAATCCAGCAGACGACATAGTTGAAAATCAAAGAACAACTATATCAAGTGGGTTGTGGACAGGTGGAAGTTCCACACTTACTTCATTTTTTACACAATCACTTAATGGAAATATCACAGGTTCTTTTTTAGAACTATATAATGTAGACCCAAATTCAGATACTTCTGCGGAAGTACAATTTGCAGTAGGATATGCAAATATTCACGGAAGTGGTTCAACAGGTAATACTACTAAGTTAACCACAGGTGGTAGACAAACAGCAGCTCTATATAGACAATTTAGAAATCTATTGTTAGCACCTAACACAGATGAGTTTACATTTACAAGTCACGCAGATTCAAGTGATGATTTTTATTTCATCTCTTTCCAAAGAGCAAGACAAAGAGAAAAGATTGACCCAGGTAATTGGGAACTACAATTAACAGGTCAGATGTCTGGTAAGGCAGCAAAAATTCAGTTGATTGATGATAGTGGCGCAACAAATAACCCGACCGTGAATGAAGGTGGTAGAGTGTTTAATGTTGTAAGTGGTAGTATTTCAGACGGAGTTAACACAACAGCAGCTAACCAACCAGGTGGTGCTCTTGGTCAATTCTATCCTGATTTAGGACTTATATTATTAGACGCCGTTCAATTAGAAGCAAGTGGTGGATTAGATTCCAACGCAAGAGACGCCGATATGTTTATCAGTCGTTCAGCAGTATTTTATAATTCAATAAAATCTGGTTCAAGTTTCCAAGCAAGAAGAGAAGAAGAAATTAGTTCAACAAATTACTTTGTTCGTGTAAACAACAAAGACTTTAATTTTAGTTCTAATCCAACTTTCTCTACTGGCTCAGACGGAAGTTTAACACAAGGAACTTTCTTTAAAGACCCTAAAACTTTTATTACACAAGTTGGTCTTTACAATGATGACAATGAACTATTAGCGATTGCTAAATTAAGTAAACCATTATTAAAATCATATTCAAGGGAAGCTATTATTAAAGTGAAACTTGATTTTTAGGACAACCTAATGTTCAAAAATCTTGACTTAGATA
>Ga0209232_1001185_pt1 | contig 14436 bp, 14 predicted proteins | sample ETNvirenome_2_60_FD_184066 | JGI IMG/M metagenome (GOLD analysis project Ga0209232, IMG submission 184066) | Marine viral communities from the Pacific Ocean - ETNP_2_60 (SPAdes) (version 2) | ecosystem: Environmental > Aquatic > Marine > Oceanic | place: Pacific Ocean | collected 2013-06-22
TAGAGGATAATGGCAGGTCAACTTGATTCAGTATTTAAAAATGTTGCTAAAAGTGTTGTTGCAACTTTAGGTGATTCTTTTAATCACACAATTACTTTTGTAAAAAAAGGAATACAAGAATATGATGTCGATAACGGTCAGCTTGTAAGTATAGACACTACTTATTCAGATATTAAGGTTCCACTTGAATTTATACAATCTGAAGAAGAAGAAGGACAGGAAATTAGAAGAGCTAAACTTTACATCACCCCAGACTTGATTGGTGATAACCAAATTACATTTCAAGATAAGATAAAACTCACATATGATGGACAGTTAAGAACTGCACAAATTTATGACATAGATACTAAGAAAGGAAATCAAGTTTATCTTTACACAATTTTGGTGCGATTCTAATGGCAAGAAAGAAAGATTTTTTAAAAAGTAATCCTATGGCAGACATGGAAGCACAAATAAATGCTGATTTTAATACGTTAATTAGAAAAACTCATAAAAGTTTATCAACGAAAACTCATAGTCCTGTATGGACAGGATTTTTTGCATCTAGTTGGAAAGTGCAAACTACAGGTGTCAAAGCAAAAGATGATATTAGAAAATTCAAGCCGTGGGCAGATATTAAAAAACAAAATTCATTTAGTAAAGATGGACGTTGGAACAGTAAAAGACCATCTAATCCAACAGTAAGAATAAGGTATCCCGTTAATAGAACTTTTAATATCAAAAGACCTGTGTTTATTGGTAACAGAGCAAAACACGCTGCATATGCTCTCGAAGGTGGTAAAATTCAAAATTTTATACAAGGACGCATGGCTAAATTAATAGCAGATACGATGAAAGAAAAGAAAACAAAAGGTAGAATATTCTTACAATCAAGACAGACACCTGGTTTTGGTCAATCAGGTAAATCGGCAGGTTATTCTGAGTTGAACTTATGAGTTTAAAAAACACTAGAGCTACGTTTGAAAAAGCAGTAACCGATGCTGTTTTAGACGATGATCCAACCATTTCTATGGTTTATGACAATCTAAATTTCAGTACACCAGGTCAAGAAGAAAGATATGTAGTGATGAACGTAAATTATTCACAGGCAACATTACAACCTCAAGGAGCAGCTATAGATTATTACTCTGGGGTTATACAATGCAATATTCATGTACCTAAGAACAATGGTACGGGGGAATTGATGGAGATAGCAGAAAAAGTAATAGATGGTTTAACTTCTGTAAATGCTTCTGACTATGTAGATTCATTATCTGTAAAACCTAGAGTTCAAGATATAGTGGGTCCTAATTTATTGGATATTGAAGAAAGAAGTCATTTTGTTGGTGTAATATCTTGCCAATTCTCGGCTAATGCCTAGTATAATAAAGTAGCAATACTTATTTTATGACTAGAGCAATCGACCTTTTGAAGAATAGTTTTGGTGTCAGCCAGCTATATAAATATGATGTAAAAAAAGAGGGAAAAACTATTTTTACTGTTTATTGGCATCCACTTACTATCGCAGAAAGAGAATCAATACAAAAAAAATCTAATGCTGATGATGTAAATGATTACGCATTAGCTTTGATGATTACAAAAGCATTAGATAAAAATGGAGATAAATTATTTCAAGATGGAGATAAAGCTTCTCTTAGGAGAGAAGTAGAAGCAAATATTTTACAGGAAATACAATTAGCTATGATAAATGCTGGTCAAGAAAAGGAGGTATCAGAGGCTAAAGCCGAATTGAAAAGCTAGTAATAATTGGAAATTTATTTTTTCATTAGCTAAAGAATTAGGAAAAACTGTTGCTGAATTGTGCGAAACTTTAACTGTGGAAGAGATGGTAGGTTGGGCTGCTTTTGCTGAAATAGAACATGATGAATATGAAAAGCAAAAAGAACAAGCACAAAGAAATAGTGCTATAAAAGGCAGAAAGCGGTAAGATAGAGAAAATATTGCGGTTCTTTTTAAAAAGTGGCTAATTATGATGTTCAAATAGCTATAGCTGTTAAAGGACAGAAGGAACTACAAAGAACTCGTGTAGAAACTAGACTTTTACAAAGGTCAATAGATAGGTTAAATAAAACAGTTGTAAAAGATAGCAAAAAAAGTCTTAAATCATTTGATAGTTTAAGTAAGGAAGTTTCTCGTGCTAAAAGAGCTTTTCAAACAGCAGCTATAGGAACTGACGATTATCGCAAAGCAATCCGAAATGTAATTAAAGTTGAAGATCAGTACAATAAAGAATTAATCAAAAAAAATAAACTTTTTGAAATAGAAAAAATTGCTTATAAAGATGGCATAAGTTTTAGTCAAGCAAAAGAAAAAATAATTCAAAGAGAAATAAAAGCTGAAAACGAATTAGCAAAAGCACGATTAAGAAGTAGTCGAGTAGGATCTGCTATTGGTAGAGGTGCTGCGAGTGCTGTGGGTAGTGGAATTATTGGTGGTGGTTTTCCTTTGTTATTTGGACAAGGGCCAATATCTGCTTTAGGTGGTGCTGCTGGTGGTGTAGCTGGAGGAGCGTTATCAGCAATACCAGGTATGGGTCAGTTTGGTTTTGCACTATCTATAGCTGGTACGGCCATTGGTTCGGCTATGGAAGATTTAAGTGAAGCAATGCGTAAGCCAGAAGATAACATCGAAAATTTAATTGGAAAACTAGGATTAGTTGGAACTCCTACTGAAAAAATGGCTAAAGAGTTAGAGAAACTAGGTTTAAAAGGTTCAGCAGCAAAATTAGTTATGGATAAATTTAATGAAAGATTTGGAAATACTCCTGATATTTTGAGAGAAAATTCTGAAAAAATGCTTGAATTTAAAAATAAAATAAATGAATTAGGAACAGCCATAACTTTATTTTTAGGGAAGGCTTTAGTTCCATTTATTGATTCCATAATGAGCGGAATGACTCAAGGAAATTTATTAAAATCATTAAAAGCTCAAGAAGGTGAAAATTTTGGTAAAGTTCAACAATCTATTGTAAATCAATCTCAATTAGAAGCTCAAAGGTTATTTCAAACTACAAATCAAGGTAAGGATATTGGTAAAAGTTATAGCCAAATTTTTGATGAAAGACTTACTTTTAATCTTAAAAAAGCAGTTGGCTCACCAGATGCTACTGCAAAACTGTTTTCTGCAACCCCTCAAGGCGGTTCTTCTCTAACAAATCCAACTCAAGATTTTATTGAGAAAACAAAATTTAATAAAGAAATTTTACCTTTACAGCAAGCTTTAGAGATCGAGAAGAAAAGACTAGATATTAGCAGTGAAAAACTAACCCTTATGCAAGAACAATTTGAATTAACTAATTTAGAAAATGAATTAGAACTTTTAACATTAGACAATAAAGGAACAGAAAATGGTTTACATGATGACACTATAAAAAAATTAGAAGCACAAATTGATTTGCAAGAAGCTGTTGTTGCTAATGCAGAAGCACTTGTCGATCCTTTCAGACAAGTTTCTAATATTATTGCTCAAGATATAGGTGATGGTATTAGAGGTTTAATAAGAGGAACTGAAACTTTAGGTGGTCTTTTAAATAATGTAATAAACAAACTAGCCGATGGTTTTATAAATTTAGGACTTTTTGGTAATTTTGGAGGAACTTTTGAAAAAGGTTCTGGTTTACTAGGAAATATTTTTGGCGGTAAGAAAGCGATGGGTGGTCCTGTTAGTTCGGGTAAATCTTATTTAGTAGGAGAACGTGGTCCAGAAATGTTTAGTCCAAGTAGGTCTGGGATGATTACACCAAATCATGCTCTCGGTGGGTCAACTAACATAGTCGTTAACGTAGATGCAACTGGCTCGTCAGTTGAAGGAGATGAAGAACAAGGAAGAGAACTTGGTCGTCTTATCTCGGCTGCGGTACAATCTGAAATAATACAACAGAAACGACCTGGAGGAATACTTGCATAATGGCTAATTTCCCTTCAATAGATCCAACTTACGGACAGCGTAAAAAATCTAAACCGAACACTAGAGTAATTCGTTTTGCTGATGGTTATGAACATAGACTTTTATTTGGTTTAGCACAACATCAAAACCCCAAAGAATACTCTTTTACTTTTGAAGTTACGGAATCACAAGCAGATATTATAGAAACATTCCTTGATGCTAGAGCAAATGATAGTGATAGCTTTACTTTTACACCACCTGGAGAAAGTTCATCTTCTGAATTTGTATGTGAAAATTGGACGAAATCAATTCCATATCTTAATAGAGCAACTATACAAGCTACATTTAGACAAGTATTTGAACCAACATCATAATGTCAGTAAATTCAGCAGTATTTAATGATTTACAATCAATAAATCCATCAGCGATTATTGAATTATTTAAGTTAGAATTATCAACTGCAATACATGGTGCAAATACTACTTATCGTTTTCATTCTGGAAGTAGTTTAAATGCCAACGGTAGAATTGTATGGAAAACAGAAGAATATTTTAGATTTCCAATAAAAGCCGAGGGTTTTGCTTTTCAAAAAGGACAATTACCTCGACCAAAATTATTTGTTAGTAACGGAGGTAATACAGGCAGTTCAGTAGATGGTTTAAGTATTTCAGCAGTTCTTTTAACAGTAAATGAAACTACACCTGGAAATGATTTAACAGGAGCTAAATTAACAAGGATAAGAACATTAGCTAAGTTTATTGATGCTGTTAACTTTGCTAATGGACAAAATTCAGATGCCGACCCCAACGCAGAGTTTCCACAAGAAATTTATTATATAGATCGAAAAGCCTCTGAGACTAGAGAACTTGTCGAATTTGAACTTGCAGCCCCAACAGATCTTGCGGGGGTTAGGATTCCAGGTCGTCAAGCAACTCGTTCAGAGTTTCCCTCAATCGGCACGTTTGTAGGATGACTTGGAAGTATAAAGCATTGCTTCATGCTCAACGTGAAGATCCTAAGGAATCTTGTGGTTTGCTTTTAAATGTAAAAGGTAAAGAAAGATATTTTCCTTGCCGTAATCTTTCAATGACAGATCATCAATGTTTTATCATCGACCCAGAAGATTATGTAAAGGCAGATAATACAGGCGAAATAGTTGGAGTAATTCATAGTCACCCCATTACTCCACCTGACCCTAGTCAGGCAGACAAAATTGGATGTGAGAATAGTAACCTTCCATGGCATATTGTTAACCCAAAAACAGAACAATGGGCCTACTTAGAACCCTGTGGATACAAACCGCCTTTATTGGGTCGTCAATGGGTATGGGGTGTTACAGACTGTTGGGCTTTGATTAGAGATTGGTACAAAGAAAATAAGGGAGTAGAGTTAAGAGATTGGCAACGACCTCACACCCCAGAGGAGTTTTTAAAAGATCCTATGTTTGAAAGATGTGCTTGGAGAACAGGTTTTAGAGAATTAAGAAATGACGAAAAACTAGAAAATGGCGATTTATTATTTATGAGTATTCTTAATCCAGGATTAAATCATGTGGCATTATTTTTTGAAGGAGATGTAATTCATCATTTAACCGATAGACTATCTTGTAGAGAGCCTTACTCTGAATGGTTGCTAAAATGTACGGGAAAGAGGTTGCGTTATGTTTCGTAAAATAAAATTATATGGAGAATTGGCTAAGTTTGTAGGCCATAAAGAGTTTAGGGTTAAAGCAGATACAGTTGGTAAAGCCGTAAGTTTTTTAATACATAATTTTCCAGAAGTAGAAAGTTATATGAGTCCTAAATATTATCAAGTAAAAGTTGGTGATTCTGATATTGAAAAAGAAGAAATACACCATCCGATAGGTAATCAGGATATTCATTTTATTCCTGTTATAGCTGGTGCTGGTAGAGGTGGATTGGGAAAAATATTATTAGGCACAGTTTTAATTGGTATAGCTGTAGCATCGGGTGGAGCAGGTTTTATGGCAGGAGGAGCCTTAGGCTTTGGTTCGACTACAGGTGCATTTAGCTTGGCAGCATTAGGTGGAAACATTGGTATTGGATTAGTGCTTTCAGGTGTAAGTGATATGTTGTTTCCTTTACCCGAACCTCAAAAATTTAGTTCAGAAGAAGATCCGCAACTATCTTTTAGTTTTAGTGGAATCCAAAACACTTCTAGAGCAGGTACTCCCGTTCCAATAGTTTATGGTGAAATCTTTACAGGAAGTGTTGTAATAAGTGCAGCTATCGACACTAATCAAGTAGACGTATGACAGACGAACCAAAGATTATTAAAGGTGCTGGTGGTGGGCCAAAGCCACCCCCATCTCCTTACCGTGCTCCTGACACTTTACATAGTAGAAGTTTTGCTACTGTTCAAGACTTAATTTCTGAGGGTGAGATAGAAGGATTCGCTAGTGCATCTAAAGAAGAACTTACTAAAGGAACTACTGCGTATCAAAATGCAAGTTTAAAGGATGTGTTTCTTGATGACACACCAATACTTGCTGCTAATGCTACAAGTGCTAATCCTGCTGAAGCTGATTTTAATTTTCAAGACGTAACCTTTAAATCTAGGTTTGGAACGGCTAATCAAGCTGCTATGAGTGGTATTCCAAATATTAATGAAAGTAGATCACCAACTGCTGTTGCGGTTACTGTAGTCAATGCTGACGGAACTGATAGTGGAGGTATAACGGGATCAGTTAATAGACAAATATCAAATACAGATGTTGATGCTGTAATAGTCACTTTAACTTGGCCTCAAATTCAAGTAGCAGAAGATGATGGAGATTTAAGAGGAGATACTGTTGAATATAAAATTCAAATTAGACATGATTCTGGTAGTTATGTAGACAAAGTTGGAGGCACAGCAGGAACAGCACAAGTATCTGGTAGAACTGCTGATGCCTACGCTAGAGATCACAGAATACAGTTAACTCCTGGGTTTACAACAGTAGATATAAGAGTTATTCGTGTAACAGCAGATAGTTCAAGTTCAAACAGAGTAAATGCTTTTCAATTTACAAGTTTTCAAGAAGTTATAGATAATAACTCAACCTATGCCAATAGTGCTTATACGGCTCTTAGATTAGACAGTAAACAATTTAATCGTATTCCTTCAAGAAAATTTCGTATAAGAGGAATAAAAGTAAGGATACCAGGAGCAGGAGCCAATAATTCTGGTACACCAACCGTTGATATACAAACTGGAAGGATACAATATCCCACTGGATACGTTTTTGATGGCACTTTTCAGGCTGCAACATATACAAATTGCCCTGCAATGTGTTTATTAGATTTACTTACTAATACTAGATACGGATTAGGCAATCATATTACAGATGCTAATTTAGATTTGTTTAGTTTTGTTGCTGCCAGTAAATATGCAAATACTTTAGTTAATGATGGGCAAGGAGGAGAAGAAGCGAGATTTAGTTGTAATGTAAATATTCAGAGTCCTAAAGAAGCATTTGCAGCAATAAATGATTTAGCTGGTGTTATGAGGTGTATGCCTATATGGTCTACGGGAGGAGTAACTTTATCTCAAGATAAAGAAACTTCGACAAGTTATTTATTTAATTTAGCCAATGTAGGTGAAGGTGGATTTGCTTACTCAGGTAGTAGCTTAAAAACTAGACACAGTGTTATTTCTGTAAGTTACTTCAACATGGATTCAAAGGAGGTAGATTTTGAAGTAATAGAGGACTCAACAGCAATAGCAAAATTTGGAGTAAGTATAAAACAAGTAAAAGCATTTGCGTGTACTTCCCGTAACCAAGCTGCGAGATTGGGTCGAGCAATACTCTTCGCTGAACAAAATGAAAGTGAAACAGTTACTTTTACAACTTCTATAGATGCAGGAATTGTAGTACGACCTGGTTCTGTTATTGAGATAAACGATCCAGTGAGGGCAGGAGTAAGAAGAGGAGGACGTATAGTATCTGCTACAACAACTGCTATTACTATTGATGCAGCAACAGCTACTTCTATTCCAGCCTTAGGAGATCCAGCTACTAATCCTACAATTAGCGTTATTTTGAGTAATGGAAATGTCGAGTCTAGAACTATTAGTTCTGCTAACTCAGGGGTGATTACAGTAAGTTCTGCTTTCTCTTCAGCACCAAACGCAAACTCTCCATATTTGCTTTCTAATACGAGTTTACAGACTCAATTATTTAGGGTGATACAGGTAGAAGAACAAAATGATATTAATTATGTAATTACAGCATTGACTTATGTTGAAGGTAAATATGCTTTTATTGAAGATGGTACAGCGTTACCTACAAGAACAATATCTCTTCTAAATCAACCAGCACCAGCACCAAGTAGCTTAACTGTTACTGAAAAAACAGTAGTTATCAATAATATTGCTAGAAGTAAATTAATTGTAGATTGGCAACCAGTACAAGCAGTTACTCAGTATTTAGTAAATTATAAATTTGAAAATGGAAATTATGTATCGCAAGTAGTTTTTAGTTCTGATTTTGAATTATTAGATACTCCTATTGGTGAATACACTTTTCAAGTATTTTCATATAATGCTGCCTTAGTTCTATCGGCTAATCCTGCTGAAGCTACTTTTAATGCTATCGGTAAAACTGGTTTGCCAGAAAACGTAACTGGTTTAACGATTGAACCAATTAATGAACAGTTTGTAAGATTAAGATTTACTCAATCTACTTCAGTTGATGTTTTGCATGGAGGAAGAGTTTACATCAGGCATACAATTCAGAGTGGAGGTGCTGCTACTTTTCAGACCGCACAAGATGTAATTGAAGCTGTTGCTGGTAATGCTACGGAAGCAATAGTTCCTGCATTGGAAGGTACTTATCTTGTTAAATTTCAAGATGACGGAGGTAGGTTCAGTGCTTTAGCAGCTAGTGTCAGTCTTTCAACAGTTCAACTTATAGATGAAATTACTGTAAAAACAGATAGGGAAGATACAGATGGTACACCATATAACGGAACCAAATCAAATGTAGTTTACGATGGATCGTTAGGAGGATTAAAACTTACAGATCCTACAGCAAATGTTACAGGCACTTACGATTTTGTAGATACATTAGATTTAGGAGCAACTTATTCACTACAACTGAAGAGGCATTTTCAAGGAGTTGGTTTTTATGTAGGAGACCAATTTGATAATAGAACCGAAAATATTGATACTTGGGATGATTTTGACGGAACAGTCGCAAACGAAGTTAATGCCAAAATTGCTGTAAGAACTTCTACAGATATGAGTTCATATTCTGACTTTAATGATTTTGCAAATGGGGCATTTAAGGGAAGAGGGTTTCAATTTAGAATTACGTTAACTACAACAGATGTTGCACAGAATATGAATCTACAACAAGCAGGATATTCAGCAGTTATGCCTTCTAGAACTGAACAATCTGCTGTTATAGCATCTGGAGCAGGAGCAAAAAATGTTACATTTACTAATAGATTCTTTGTTGGTACTTCTGGTTTAGGTAACTTAAATAATTTTCTTCCTGCTGTTATTATTTCTCCACAAAATATGGTATCAGGAGATTATTTTGAATTAAGTAACGTATCTGGAACTGGCTTTACAGTTCACTTCAAGAACTCAAGTGATGCTAGTATTAACAGGAACTTTACCTACAGTGCTGTTGGTTTCGGCAAAGGAGGGTAACATGGAGAAAAATAGTATTTAACTGTGGCTGACGTTACAAATTACACAATTGAAAATGCTTCTGGGGCGAATGTAAGAACTGATTTAAACGCTGTTTTTGCTGCGATTCAATCAAGTAATTCAAAATCCTCTGATTTAGCTACAAGTCAATGCGTAGCTGGTATGCCTTTTCTTAATACCACTTCAAAAATTTTAAAGATAAGAAATTCAAGTAATGGTGGATTTACAGATATAGGAAACATAGACCAAGCAAACTTAGGTTTACTGCCAAAGTCAGGCGGTGCTTTGACAGGGGTTTTAGAACTTGATGACTCTAATAGTATTACAAGTCCAGCACTATGTTTTGACGGAGATGAAGATACTGGATTATTTAGACATGCTGCTAACACGATAGGATTTTCTACAGGCGGTACTTTTCAAGCATTTATAGATGCAAATGGACTTACATTAAAGGATCAAAATGAAGTAAGGTTTATGGAGCTTACTTCTCAAGGTACAAATCATATAAGTGTTAGAGCACCAAACGCTGTAGCTTCAAATAGACTTATAACATTACCTGATGAAGATGGAACATTATTGACATCAGCTACAGGCATACAATCCACAAATATAACAGGAGTGTTGATGGCGATAGGAAGCACATCTGTTTCTAGAGGTAACACAATTACAGCATTACCTGGTATGCACTCAATTACCCCTGCTGCTGATAACACATATACATTAGGAACTACAAGCTTAAGATGGCGAGATTTATTTACTAATGACTTAGATTTGAGTAATGAAGGAAGTCAAAATGATGTTGACGGAACCTGGGGTTCTTATAAAATTCAAGAAGGAGAGGAACATCTTTTTTTAATTAACAGAAGAAATGGTAAAAAGTACAAATTTGATGTTACAGAGGTAGACTAAAAACATGGCAATTATTCCAGGAAAAAAGAACTTCACTATTCAACGTAGGGCAGATTTTCCTATAAAATTAACATTTAAAGATTCAACGGGATCAGCAATAAATTTATCTGGATACACTGTAGCTGCACAAGTTTACGATGAATCACGTTCCACAAAATATGCAGATTGGGTAATAACTTATACAGATAGAAGTAATGGAATAATTGATATGAATTTAACTGATACTGCTACTGCAACTTTCACTCCTAGTATTCTTTTTTATGACGTATTATTAACAGAACCGAGTGGTAGCAAAAACTATTATTTAGAGGGTAAACTATTTGTAAGTGAGGGCTACACAGCATGAGCAATTCCAATTCTGTTACTGTTAGTCAAGTTTCTGATGTAACTACAGTTGAGCTAACTACAGTCGGGCCACAGGGTCCTAGTTTTTCTAATACAGATACTACTTTGAACGATTCCAACAAAGTCAACAATTCAGTAGTGTATTTTGATTCAACAAGTGGTACATTTAAAGCAGATTCAACTCGTACTGTAGAAAATTTAGTCGATGGAGGTAACTTTTAATGGCTAACACAATCAGAATTAAAAGATCAACTGGATCGTCTAACCCAGGATCTATGGCTAATGCCGAAGTTGCCTTTAGAGAAGGTGATGAGGTTCTAATCTATGGTACGGGTACAGGAGGTGCGGGAGGTTCAGCTACAAGTATTATTCCTATTGGTGGTAAGGGAGCATTTTTTGATAAAGCAACAACTAGAAACGCAAATATTGTATTAGCTGGTCCTACAAGTGGAAGTGCTGCTGCACCTACATTTAGAGCATTAGTAAGTGATGACGTACCATCATTAGCTCATACAAAAATTAGTGATTTTGATACAGGTGTCAGAACAAATAGATTAGATCAAATGACCGCACCTACAAGTGATGTAGGTTTCAATAGTCAAAAGATTACAGGATTAGCAGATCCAACTGCTGATGCGGATGCTGCAAACAAAGGCTATGTAGATGGAGTTGCACAGGGATTAGATGTAAAAGATTCTGTAAAGGCAACAACTACAGCAAATGGAACTTTATCTTCTGCTTTTGCCAATGGTCAGACTATAGATGGAGTTTCATTATCAACCAATGATCGAATCCTTCTTAAAAATCAAAATACTGCAACAGAAAATGGTATCTATACTGTCAATGCTTCAGGAGCACCTACTAGAGCAGATGATTTAGCTACTGGTGCTGACGCTGCTGGTGCATTTGTATTTGTAGAGCAAGGCACAGTAAATGCTGAAAATGGTTTTGTTTGTACTTCTAATAAAGGCAGTGCAGTTGTTGGAACGAATAATTTAACTTTTGCTCAGTTTTCTGGTGCTGGTCAAATTATTGCAGGAGATGGCTTAGATAAATCTGGTAACACACTTTCCTTAGACCTTAAATCAAATGGTGGTGTAGTTATAGAATCAACTGAATTAGCTGTTGATCTTTCTGCCAGTTCTATAACAGGAACACTTGCGATTGGCGATGGTGGAACGGGGGCTACAAGTGCAAGTGCAGCAAGAACAGCTTTAGGACTTGCGATTGGATCAGATGTACAGGCTTTTGATGCACAGTTAGCAGATGTAGCTGGTCTTACACCTTCTGATAGTGGATTTATTGTAGGTAACGGATCTAATTTTGTTATAGAGTCTGGATCTACTGCTAGAGCTAGTCTTGGATTGACTATAGGTACAGATGTTGAACCACATAGCGATAAGTTAACAGAGCTTGCGACTATGGCTCAGACAACTGCAAATGCTTTGGCAGACTTAACAGAAGCCGAGGTGCAGATATTAGATGGAGCTACATTAACAACTACTGAATTAAATTATGTTGATGGTGTAACTTCTGCGATCCAAACTCAATTAGATAATAAACAAGCCTTAGATGCTGAATTAACAGAATTAGCCACTATGTCTAGTGGTACTGCTAGTGCATTAGCTGATTTAACAGGAACAGAAGTAGCAATTCTTGATGGAGCTACAGTTACAACTACTGAATTGAACATCATTGATGGTGGAACGTCAGCAACTTCAACCACTCTTGCAACAGCCGATAGAATGGTTATAAATGACGCTGGCACTATGAAACAGGTTGCTTTATCTGATCTTGTTACTTTTTTAGAAGATGGTTCTACTTCGGGTTTCGATATAGACGGAGGAACTTACTAAATCTAACCATCAGGAGGCCAAGCAATGTCAAACACAATCAAGTTAAAAAGAGGTTCTGGTAGCGATCCAAGTGCTAGTGATCTTGCTGTTGGAGAAGTTGCGTTACGGACAGATAATGCAAGTTTATTTACTAAAAAAGATGATGGTAATGTAGCTGAGATAGGTGCTGCTGCTGGTGTTAGTGATGGAGATAAAGGAGATATAACTGTCAGCAATAGCGGTGCAACTTTTACTATAGATAATGAAGCAGTAACAAATGCAAAATTAGGCGATCTTTCGATTAATAATGCAAAAGTAGCTTCAGACGCAGCGATAGCAGGGTCAAAGATTTCTCCTACTTTTACATCTGATATAACAATACAAAATACCAGCCCACAACTTTTTTTAGTTGACTCTAATAATAATAGTGATTATTCAGTAGAAAACGAGGATGGAACATTTAGGATAAGAGACACTACCAATAGTGCTGTCAGAATGACCATTAATTCGAGTGGTCAATTTGATTTTGAAGGAAATGTTGATTGCAACTCTGGTCTTGACGTAACAGGGAACATCACAGTTACAGGAACAGTTGATGGTGTAGATATTGCTGCTCGTAATACATTATTTGGTGGATTAACTTCTAGCTCTGGTGTATTGACCAACGGAGTAACAGCAACGACCCAATCAGCAAGTGATAACTCTACAAAGGTTGCAACAACAGCTTACACAGATACAGCTATAGCAAATTTAGTTGATTCTGCACCTGGCACGTTAAATACACTCAATGAACTTGCAGCAGCTTTAGGAGATGACGCTAACTTCTCAACAACAGTTACAAACTCAATAGCAACAAAAATGCCTCTTGCTGGTGGTACGTTTAGCGGTGATGTTCTTTTTCAATGTGATAGCGGAAATATACTTTTTGATAAGTCTGATAATGCTCTTGAATTTGCTGATGATGTTAAAATAAAATTTGGAGGTAATACAGATTTTGAGATTTATCACGATAATTCTGCCACCGCCAATGTTCTTTTAGCAAATAGTGGCACTATAAATATCAGAATGAATAGTTCTGAAAATGCTATTGTTGCAAGGCAAAATGCAGAAGTTGAGCTATTTTATAATAATAATCTCAAGCTAGAAACGACAAATACGGGAATTGACGTTACAGGCAATATCGCAGTATCAGGCAATGTTGATGGTCGTGACGTTGCTAGTGATGGCTCAAAACTTGATGGCATTGAATCTGGTGCTACTGCCGATCAATCAGCAAGCGAGATACTTACACTTATCAAAACTGTAGATGGTAGTGGCTCTGGCCTTGATGCTGACACATTAGATGGCATATCTTCAGCTAGTTTTGTAAGGTCAGATGCAGCAGATACAGCAAGCGGAGATATTACTTTTTCTGGTGGTGCGGGAGCAGCAACCATTTCTGGTGGAAGTGATATAAGATTTGTAAACGGAAGTTGGACAGGAGACACAAGTGCACCAAAAATACAAGGCCATGATAATCGTTTATATATTACTGGCGGTAGTAATGGAATTAGATTTAGAGAAAATAGTTCAGACAGATGGGACATTGACCCAAATGGCGATTTTACACCCGCTAATGACAGCACTTATAATATTGGAACAACTAGCAACAGAGTACTGCATGGATATTTCGACAATTTACATGGAAGCGGAGCTAATATAACAGCTTTAAATGCTTCTAATATTTCTTCTGGAACTATTGCAGCAGCAAGAGTAGCAACACTTAACCAAAATACTACAGGAAATGCTGCTACGGCTGACCATG
>Ga0209232_1001186_pt1 | contig 14423 bp, 16 predicted proteins | sample ETNvirenome_2_60_FD_184066 | JGI IMG/M metagenome (GOLD analysis project Ga0209232, IMG submission 184066) | Marine viral communities from the Pacific Ocean - ETNP_2_60 (SPAdes) (version 2) | ecosystem: Environmental > Aquatic > Marine > Oceanic | place: Pacific Ocean | collected 2013-06-22
TAGGTTTATGCCATATAATATCTTGCCTTAAATACCATCCATCTGCTCTTAATGCAAATGCTAACATCCAAGGAATACCAATTAAATCTTTCTCTTTTAGTCCATCTAATTTATTACCTCGTCTTGCACATTTGTCTGGTAAATCTTGTTTAGTCTTAGACACAGTTTGTTTAACTAATGCTTGACCTTTTCCAGGTCTATAGTTATAATAACTATCACCAATATTTAACCACAGTGTACCATCATCTGTAAGAATATCTCTTACTTTACTGAACACATTTACAAGAGATTGTATATACTCTTCAGGTGTATTCTCTTGTCCTATTTGACAATCTTCCCCACCATAATCACGCAAACCGTAATAAGGTGGGGATGTAACACACATTCTAGCAGATTGTTTATCGAAAAGTGATAATGTATCTCTACAATCACCAAATAAAATAGTATCCTTCATTTCAATTTAGGTTGACTCTTTTAACATCTACATCACCATATTGCTCTCTAACTGTTCTTACTGCACTACCATAATTAGTAGCAGGTACATCAACAGTTATAAGACCCATATCGTTACGATAGAATGTTACTGAAGCGGTGCGATTGTTAAACATAATGTAGAATTAGTAGGGTTAATATTGAGCACCTTTTGGTGCTCCTTCTGCTGTAGATGGCACTGAAGTCATACATTGAGTGACCTTAATTGTAGTGCCAAGTCTATTTTGTATTGCAAGTTTAGCAGCATTTGGTGTACTTGCAATAACTTCTTCAGTATAAACTTTTCTACCTTTTTCACCTTTTGTGAAAGAAACTGTTTGTAAATAAGACATTTTAGTTAGCGAATGAGTGAGCAGTTAGACCATCTTCAAATATTAATTCAATTAACTTTTGGAGACGATTACGAGTGGCAACAGATGATTTACTGTTGATAGGTACAGTTACCACACCATATTTCTTATGGTATTGTGTAACATTACCTGCCTCAATCGTATTATTATGTATACCATTATAATCATATTTATGAAGACGGATTACCCTTCCTATCGTTTGTGCCATCTCAATAATAGGCAAATTACGAAGTAGAATAGTATGAGTTAATCCTGGAACATTGATCCCTTCAGATAATATTGAATAATGAAATAATACGAATTTCTTATCATCATCATCACCCCAATCTTTCAAAGTATTGAAGAATTTATCTCTTCTAACTTTAGTTTGATTGATATAAGCACCATGCTTACTTGTGATGTGAAGTATATCATAACCTCGTGATTTTAACTCTTCTATTATATCACTTTTTGTCAACATATTCCACAAAGTTCTAGTATTTGGGGCAGCAACTAAGATCTTAGCACTCTTTTCATCCTCAATATTATTAAGAATATCTAAAATAACACCACGATCTACCTCAACTGCATTATACTTAGTACGCTTTTCTTCTGAATCGTGGATAACAAGTTTTGGTGGTAATATTGTGCCATTGTTAACAAGTTCTGGTGCAGGTACATTAATTAAAGTATCACCATAAACATCATTATTATTCATACCTCGTGTATTACTACCTCTGGTATATTTTGGTGTAGCAGTAAAGAAATAACTGTAATCTGCTGATTTAGATGTAGCAGCAACACCAACATGATGATTTTTAGATGTACTATTATGTGCTTCATCACAATATAAAACATCAACATCTATTTCAGATTCAACTATTCTATGTAATGAATGGTATGTGGTAAATATTAACTTATGTCCATAAGTTTCATTTGCCCATTTATAGATTTCATCTGATTTTGTTGTGCTTAAATGTTGTGTTTCACCTGAATGTACATGTAATACATTAAGTGCAGGATGTATATATTTCTCACCTAATACTGATAAGAACTCTCCTGATAATTGTTGTGCTAATAGTATACGAGGTGCAACAACAACTATATTTAATCTGTAAGTGCTAAACTTAACTTTATCGAGACAATCTTCTATCATAATTTGTGTTTTACCACCGCCAGTAGGTACATAAATGCAACCCTTATTTGATGCTTTCATTGCATCAATGGCACGAGATTGATGTGATTTAAGAATAGTTTTCAAAGGCAATTTCCTGTAATAAGTACATTATAAAGTAAAAAACCCCTCTTGTGAGGGGTTAGTGGTCACTTTAACAACTGGTCTAGTTAAATGCTCTGTTATAAGAATCTTTGACATAATTAACAGATTGTGTAACAACTGGTTTAAAATTGTTATAACCTTTAACTACATCATTCCATAATTCTTGTGTCTCCCACTGGTGAATTTCCCATCTAACTTTAATATCAGCAGTATAATCTGCAAAGGTTAGATTAGATTTAGCAGGACGAACTCTAACAGATTTAGTTTCAGTCACTTTCTTAATTTCAACAGGTTGTTGATATTTAGTGACCTTTTTAACAGTTGCAGTTGTAGATTTAGTAGCAGTAGTCTTCCTTGCTCTTCTCTTACGAGGTGTTGCAGTAGTAGACTTTGTTGCTGACTTAACTGGCATAAGTGTTAATAATTTAGAGTGAATATATTGAGAGATAAGTAATCATATAAGGAGTGTAGGTCAGTTACTGCGGATGGGCAAAACCAGTTACCGTCAGATGACCTATGCCGTGTCCAAAATGATTGAACCCTTATCCCTCAACATATCTATTATAGGGCATCAAGGTCGTTATGCAACTTTCTCTGTGACACTTTCTCAACTGGTTCTTCATAGAATATCTCATTATTAAAACCTATCATCAAATGTTTCCATGATTTGTTATCACCATGCTCTAGCATTTGATATACTTCTTCAATAGATTCTGCACCACTATTTGTTGTCCATCTCCTACGATACCATGAATTAGCAATATCAAATGTATAACCTTTTGATAACAATTCATCAATTAATGGATCATCATGATTAATAATTACCCTTGATCTAAATTTAGGATCTTGATTAGATTTTCTAACATATACAGTATTACCACCATCAGGTGATTCATAAATATTCTTTTCATCCTCTTTTTTAAGGTTGAAATTCATAATGAAATTGTAGAATTTGTCTTGTAATGACATTTTAATAAAAGCGAGGTTGATTTACTTCTACTTCAATAGTATTAAATATTCTCAACAATGCGTTGGCGTATGTTCTATAACCACTACCAACATATAGTTGACCTGCCACTACTGAGACAGTTGCTATACCCCAAAAGATATAATAAAATTTGGATTTAACCTGATTTCTTCTCTTTTCAGGTCTCCAATCAGGATTTGGTGCAGTCATTTAAAATATTTTGTTTGATACCATGTTATTATAACACCAAATCCTAAAAATAGCAATGTACCAACAATTTCAGTAGTCATTAATATAAATTCTCCTCTTGTTCTGTCACTAATATACAATCTGAAGTAGGAAGTGCAACACAAGTTAATACATATCCTTCCTCTATTTGATCTTCATCTAAAAATGATTGATCCTCTTGATTAACACTACCTGACTCTAATTTCATTGCACAAGATGAACATGCACCTGCTCTACATGATGCAGGATGTTCTAACTCTGCCTCCTCTAATCCATCTAATATTGATACATCATCAGCACAATCATATGTACTAAGTTCAACTCCCTCTGCATCTTTAAGTGTAATTGTATATGATGCCATGTGTCATTTGTTATAGTTAATATTATATATGTGGAACATCATGCCATGATAACCACTATTATATTTCTTTCCTGACCCTTTCATTTGTAAATGAAATAGTTTTCTACCATCATCTAATCTAAATTCTAATGTAGTATTATTTAATGTCCAAACCCCTGTCTCCACCTGCTTTTCCATCATATTTACTGCTACCATTCTAAGTAATTCTGATCCTTTAGTATGAAATATAACAGTATCAACTGCATCACCATTAAATCCTCTTCTTACAATTACATCAAATATTGCACATTTATTCTTATTCATCCATTTAACAAATGCAGTTGTTATCTTCTTATCAATATTATCTCTGTATACTCTATTCTGTTTGATTTCTTTATCACTAAGATCTAAATCAGGATGTATATTTTGTACAATAGATTTTAACTCTGGATTAGGATAACCAAAGAACATTCTAAGGAATGTCTCACTATGTCCTCTAATCTTAAAGTGTTTAATAAACTTTTCAGTAGATAATAATGCTACCTGAGTATGATTCTTTGATATACTTTTAATAGAATATTTTCTATTAGTATTCTCCTCATACATATCTACTTTAGTTTGTGGTCTACCATCTACCTTATGCTCACCACCAAATAAACTGTCAAATAATGCAGCAAGTCTATGCTCATACTCGTGACCTGCTCTCTTAGCAGTTTTACCAGCGATAGCAGCAGCAGTCATTTCAGATCTCTTAAGTATTTTCATTATAATCTATAATATGTGAAATGCTATAAATGTTATGACACTTCTCTAAGTGTCTTGAGTACATGTTTATGAGATACCCAGTTATATTCTTTACATTTAGTGAGATAATTACTATGTTCTTTAGATTGTTCCATTAAATGTTTACCATCATTTCTTAATGTAATACATTTAATTATAGCATCCTTATCAATCATATTCAATCCCATTGCTATTTGTAATAAATCATCAAAATCTTCTTCATTTGTTCCCTCTACTCCCATATAATATTCTTCCTTAAGTTTCTCTTCAAATGATAATACCCAGTCTGTTTTATTATTAGTCATGTATCTCCAGAAATCAGAATCTGTTCTATTTGTGCAATAATGCAATGAAATAATCTTTAATAATATATCCTGAGCATCATTTACTATTTTATTATAACTATATCTATTGTAAGATAGTCCTGATAAAGTATAATTAACCTCATAAAATGCTTCAAGTTGAGTTAATATCATTGATATATTTGTTGCCTCCATTGGTTCAATGAAACCAGAAGATAGTCCTATTGATAAACAATTACCTACCCACGATTCTTTATAATAACCTGCATCCCATTTAATAATATTATTTAATGTAGGATCTTCATCATGTTTATTATCTAACCAGTCACAAAATCTATATTTTGCATCATGTTCCATAGTAAATTTATCAGAATATAGATAACCAGTTCCATATCTCTCAGCAAATGGTATCTGCCAAATCCACCCATCTTGTGTTGCTTGTGATAATGTATATGATGGTATTTCATCATAATTATGATTAAATTGATAAGGAATTGCACTATTAATTGTAAATGTATCTGATAAATTCTCCCATTTAGCATCTAAATGTTTGATTAATCTCTTATTTAATCCACTACAATCAACAAATAAATCTGCTGTAATAATACCTGATTTTCTACCTTTAATTGATTTAATATTATTATTTTCTACATCTACATGAGTAATAATATCTTGTACAAATTTAACCTTAGTTTCTAACAATTTAAACAGGTAATCACTGAAGCTATTTGTATCAATATGATATGCTATTCTATAATCATCAAATGGAATATCTGGAATAGTATTTGTTGCATCATTAAAATTCTTTCCTCCTTTATAATTATCAGATAATATTTCAATTATTGATGAATAATTATTCATATCAAATGTCTTATCTGTAACCTCAAATCCATGATAATATTCACTATTAGGCAACCAATCTTTAAAATTAATACCTAATTTAACACTAGATTCTACATGCTTAAGAAACTCACTAGCAGGTATATTTAATACATTAGTTAAGAAATTAGCAAACCCATCTGCTGTGCCTTCACCAACACCTATACTCCTATTCTTACCATTATAATATAACTCTACACTTGCATTTTGAAATTTATTTGTAAAATAAGCAGCACTAATTAGTCCTGCTGTTCCTGCACCAAGAATAACAATCTTACTCATATAGTTTATATCCTATCTCACCATGTTTCTCAGGTGGATATATCATATCAAATGTATCAAATTTATCTGCGTAAGATGCACCTAATCCTGTTGCTAATTCATAGAACCAAGTGTAATACATCATAATAAAATATGGTATATTAGTATATTCTGATGACTCTGGTAGAGCATGATTATAGCACTTATTTAATAATTTCTTGTACTCTTTATCACCCCATTTATCAGTTAAGATATTATCTCTCCATTCAGATTCATATTGTGGATGCTTAAAGAAAGGCATTTCTAAATGATTTATTGCCTGTTCTTTACATTTAGTCCAGTAATCTGTATCCCATCTTGAACCATACTGGAAACAAAAACTAATTGTAGGTAATATCATTTCCATGATAATCTCACCAAAATTATTTAAAACAGTACCCAAATCTTGATCGCCATTATTATAAATGTATTCTGAAATATTCTCTGCTAATCTTTCTTCCATTTCATTTTGCATGAAACCTAATGTTTCAGTTAAATATGCAGTATTTCCATTTCTAAAATAACTAGAATACTCAGGATGTATGATATAATTTGATATTTTAGGAGTGAAATCTATCTCGTGATACTTACTAATTAAACCTTCACCAAATATTGATACAAAATCATTACGAATATCATCAACATCAACACTATTATCATAATGATATGCCCAGTATTGCTTATCAGCAAGAGGAATACCAGTAATATGTCCATACTTAGCAGCATATTCTATAGTAAAATCCCAATTACCTTTAAGTGGTATTTCTGCTACTAATGTAGAATTAGATGGTGATATTATAGGTGTTCCGTAATCATCAGGTGCAATTAATGGTTGCTTCTCAGTACAATCAATAACAATATCATACTCTACACCATTAATATTAAATGTATTATCTTTAATATCAAACTTATCAATAGTTTGTTCGAGCACACTTATATTTTCTCCAAAACATTTACCACCATCATTAATAATATAATTCCGTAATTTTTCAATATCTAAGTGTAATCCACCACCAGATCCACCATCCTGACTTAATACAAAGTTCTTATCAGTTCTATTACCCCATCCTATAAACTTAGTACCATAATAATCTGTAGCACCAAGATGTTTAATAGCAAATGATCTCGTACAATTAAAGTTAGATTGCTCACTATATCCACCTAATAATGTATTACCAACAGAAGATAAGAAGAATGGATATACTTTATCAGGATCATGTATTAATACTATTTCATCATCTTTCTCATAACTTCCTCTGATACCAGATAACATTTGAAGTTGTGTTATACCAGCAATGCCAGCACCTACTATAGCAATTTTCATTTTTAATTATATTTAGTGTCGAAATTGAAATTTATAAGCATCCTTTTCTTACTATTAGGTGATGAACCAGCATGATATTGATGTGCAGGGAACATTATCAATCTACCCTGCTTAGGTGTTACTGAATCAATCGGATTCCAATGATATTGTCTTCTTGTATTTTCAGGTGGATTGTTAAACATTTCTCTGAACAAATAGGTGTCTCCAGTTGCATCACTAGGATAATATATTAAACTATAACCTTCTTCATGTCCTCCATCTGTATGAGGTAAGTAAAACTTAGCAGCGTTAGGTGTAGGTGTTTGTAATATACCTCTTATCCGTGTTGGTTTATAATTAGGTAACAATTCATCCACTATCTTACCCATTAAACCAAAAAGTGCATGAAATAATTGAAAATGACCAGCAGCACCTTCACCATGTATTCCTATTAAGAATTGAGAGTATTGTACCTCTAATGTATCATCATCTCCACCATAATCCATGTTAGGTTGATATAACCATGCCTGATCAGGATGCTCAATAATATCTTTAATTAATCCCTGATATGTTGGTGATATAAAATCATCAAATACCTGAAATTTACTCTGACTCTTCATTACTAAACAGATTAATTGGAATTACTTTATCATCAACTAAAAAATCATTTAATATATCAGGATCAGTAAAGTTCTCCTCTACATTATCAAGAAATCCTTTCAAATCTCTTATTAATTCCCAACATGCTTGCTGTTGAAGATCTTCTTCAGGTGACAAATTGTCCCTCATTCTTCCTAATTTAGCATAGTAATCCCATTTGAGATAGATATACTCTCTGACTTTAATAAAGTCCCTAAATGTTGCTATTTTGCCCATGATTTAATCACCGTAATGTTTGCTCGTCTGAAATCATCATCAACAAATTTCAACGCAGTTCCATTATATGATACCACATATCCTTCTGGTTGTGAAGGTCTGCCCTGAACAAATGTCTTAATATCCTTAACTATATTTAACTGATCGATTATCATCTTCTTAGCAGCACGAACTGAAATATAAGATGCAACAGTAAAATATATCTCCTGCTCATATCTTACAATAAATGCTAAACCATTCTTCTTCATAATTCTATACTTTTCTTTACCCTTTTCACTCTTCTTCTTATCAATTTCCTCATCCATTTTAGTTGCATAAAACTTAGCAAACTCTGATGCTACTTTCTGTGTATTTGACACACTTAGTCCAGATCTAATTCTTTGATTAAAGAACTGTTTAAATATCACTGCTATTATAAATTTAGACTCACCATATTCCTGAATAATATCTAAGAATTGTGATGATCTCTTTAAAGATCCAGTTGCTCTGTTAATAATAGCAGTATACTTAGCAGCATCACGAACACTAAACTTAGATACTTTAGATAATTCAGAAGTTGCTACAAATACATTCTTAGTACTGTTATATTTTGGTGCTGTATTATATACTGCATCCATACTTTGTAGTGTTTCACCCTTATATACTGTGTGAAATACTATTCCTAATTGTGATGTAATAACCTGTACACCTTTAGGAGTGTTTGCTTGAATAGCATAAGTAATTGCATTAGGTGTGAATGTAATATATTGTTTATCACCTATATTACCCCATGCACAATCCATTTGAGTGAATAATAAATCTCCTTGAACTACTCCACTTATTCCAAGTTCAGGAAGATATTCTAAACATGCTTTTAATTTGCTCCGTAATTCTGAAACAGGATAGTAACGCTCAATATCTGTATCAGAGTAACATACTTTAGGATCAACCTTATTAAATACACTCTTAGTTCCAACAAAGAACTGTCCAGTAACAGGATCAGTACCACATATAATAGCAGGTGCTCCATCCCACTTAGTTGAGATGCTTAGTTCACTCTTTCTACCATCTAATAATAAACCGAAATTTTTTAAAAAGTCAACAACAGTAAATCCTCCAGTAGAACCACTGTTAAGGATGTCGTCTTCGAGATGCTCTAGATGTGTGTTTTTCATACTTCTATTATAGTCCATACGAGGACTTAATGGGGCATGAGTGGACACTTTATGAGGTGGTTTCATCGAAATGGTGGACCTGACATCCATACTACTAAACTCCTACGAATACCCTTAGTAACTGGTGTAACCTGATGTAATGTATAACTAGGAAATACTATAACTAATCCCTTCTCTTTAGGTAGAGTCTCTACATGTGTACCATGTAATTGAAACTCACCACCCTCATACTCTGAAGGATCTGATAATTGTAATGTCATACTCAATTTACGAGGTGGATGCTCAGAAGTACGACAACCACTATCAATATGCCATCCATAGAATGATTTATTATCATTATATCTTGTATATTGCAAATCTTCACTAAACCCACTTATATCATATCTCCAGTGCATACCATTGAGGCATCTATTAATATTACCTAATCTTTGATATAACCACTCTGTCTCATCTGTACATGTTATCCATGAGTTTAATGATTTGCGTATATCATCATCTACATGTTGTTGATCACCAACAACACATGAACTCTGTGCATTTTTAGATTCACCTAAACGGATAATTTGATCACATTCTTCAGGAGTAAATCCCTCTTTCCAAGTGGCAAAATCAACCTCATCAAATACTGGATGAGGTGGTATTAAATACTGTGACATAATAAAAATTAATAGATGACCCTAATGTCTCCTCCATTAGGTATTACTTGATAGGTAGAACCAGCGACTGCTCTACCAGCAGCACCAGCACCTGCTTTACCCCAGTCACCACCTGCAACGCCAGGTATACCAGGGGTTCCAGGAGTTCCAGGTTGACCGCTACCACCAGGAGTTCCATTTCCACCATCGTCTCCTGGTGTACCAGGCGTTCCAGGTGTACCGTCTCCTCCAGGTGTGCCAGGTGTTCCACTACTACCTCCAGATCCACTACCACCTGGTGTTCCAGGTGTGCCAGGTGTGCCTGGAGTTCCAGCACCACAACCAGCAGATCCGCCAGGTGTTCCAGCAGATCCAGGTGTTCCTCCTCCTCCGCCAGATCCAGGTGTTCCGCCAGATCCAGGTGTTCCTGATTGACCTGGAGTTCCAGGTGTACCACCACCTCCAGGAGTTCCAGGAGTTCCAGGTGTGCCAGAACCGCCTGGTGTACCTGGAGTTCCAGGTGTACCACCAGATGATACTAAAGGTCCAGTCTTATTATTCCATCCTCTTCCATGTGATCCTGATCCAGCATATCCTTTAAATCCCTTGTAACCATTATATCCTCCAGATCCACCTTGACCACCTGATCCACCGCCACCAGCAGATCCACCTGATCCTCCAGATCCACCACTACCACCGTATCCTTTGGATCCACCTGATCCTCCACCACCACCAGATCCACCAGAACCTGCTGAACCACCAGATCCACCAGAACAGTATGAACTTATCCTAACAGTATTATCTTGAGGTTGTGTTGCCCTACCTTGAATAGTCGTTTGAATATTATTTTGCCATGATCGTCTTCTATTCTTCCACAACCATCTTCTGTGCTGTCTCCTCTGTTGTGCTTGAGTTTGTTGTGAACTACTCCTAACCTGTAGTGCTGTCCATCTTGGTTGGAAATACCTCTGTTGTCCAGATGATCCAGGAGATCCAGATGATCCAGGAGATCCAGGTGAACCACTACTACCTCCACCACCATTAGAACCAGGAGAACCAGGAGATCCAGATGATCCAGGAGATCCATTACTACCACTACCACCAGGTGATCCAGGACTACCGTTGCCAGTCCATCCTGATCCATCTATACCATCAGATCCATCCGTGCCATCAGATCCACCTCCACCACCTGCCCATATCTTAGAGTCTGATCCTTCACACTCAACATATACTACACGACTAGCAGGTGCAGATGGGTTGCTAACACTAATAGCATGACCACCAGGTTGTCCACTATTAACACCTTTAGCTCCACCAGCAGCATATATGCCATCACCAGCAGGTGAATTAGCAACATGTATGTATAGATTAGATGATGCTGAACTAGCAATAGATACAGCAGGAGTAGCAACACTAGGAGATATTATTCTACCTCTAACCTTTAGATATTTTGTTATATTCTTATTTAAGTTTGAATTCCAATTGACACTAGCACTAGGTGTTGTTGGTCCTGTAAGAGTACCAACATCAAACTGTTGCTCTTCTTTATTAGGATCCTGTTCTATATTATATTCTTTAATTATATTTCTTACATCATCAGGTGATATAGGACCACTAGTAGGTATGTGTGCATTTTCAGTGGCATCTAGTACATAAGGTACATGAGGTGTAGATGTAGTTGGGTTTGCTGCCAACTGATATGGTGCATCAAGACTAGTAACCCTGTGCATTTCAGATGCACCAATAGATTTACTAGTATCACCTATTGCTGCTCTTATCTGACCAAATGATACCTCTTTACCAGCAGGTTGAGTAAGTAACTGTTGTGTAGTGTTTGACCAATCAGGTGCTGCCATATTATTTTACCTCAGGATAGTGTACCTAATGTTATTGATCCGATTCCTGCGACCATCAGTTTAGCAGTAGTTCCCTCAATAATCAAGGAAACACCAGTTTGTGCTGATCCCACAATAGATCTCCAGATGCTATCACTACCATAATATTGGAACTGTTCGGATGTTAAATTATATCCATAGTTAGCAGTACCCCATCCAACAGCAGGTAATTGTCCTTCTGAAGGTGGTGAGAGTTGAGGAACAAAGTCACTATCAAGATTTCTTTGTGCTTCAGTCTGCCATGCGTTACCACTAAATCCTCTTTCTGCTGGTTGAGCAGCATAACCAAGTTCAGTTGCAATAGCAACATTAATACCATCAGATCCCTTAGTTCTAATCTTATCGTCAATATTATCGTACCATAAACATCCTTCTGCATCACCTTTCTGTATATTCAACACAGCAGGGTTAGCAGGGTTACCACCACTACCTACAAATGCGTGAGGTAATAATAATGGTTCACCTGCATATTTCATATCAAGACTACATTCAGGAGTTGCAGTGTTAATACCAATTCTTATACAGGTAGTCGTTCCTCCACCAACTGTGCCACCTACACCAAGGTGATTGTTGAAGAAAATAGTATTCTTATAGATCTCATTGTATTCATATCCATTACTTAACCTACAAATTGTAGTACCTATACCAACATTACCCTCAAATATTGATTGAGAAGGTATAAGACTATTACCAAGTTCACTTCTACCGTAACCAACATATAATTTTACTTGCTTACCACGACCACCAGAGGTAGATCCAATACCTATACTACTGTTACCATAAACAAATATTTCTGATGACTGCTCATATATCTCAAGACCTTCGCTAATACGAGGTTGTACTGTATTAACACCAACATACTTACCAAATATCCTAGTGTCATTTCCATTAGTAACTTGAACATTAGCAAATGTTGATATGCCACCTATAGCATACATGGCACTAGCAGATGCTATACCACTAACACCATCAAAGACAACAACACCAGTTTGTACTGTTCCAATACCACCGACATTAAAGTTACCATTAACAGTGAAGTCAGATACAATACCAGTTGCAATAGTAGTAATACCACTGTGAACTACATTAACAAACTCACCATCACCACCTACAACCTTAGTTCCAAATGTTCCAACACCAGTTGCTAATACATTAGTAACACCACTAACCTCTCCACCAACTGTAATACCACCACCAATTACACATCCTGAAGTACCAATTACTCCAAATCCATCAACTCTAAGAGGACCACCAAATGTTCCTCCACCACCTACAATTATACCACCACCAGTAAATGCTGCACCAGCAGAACTATTAATTTGTCCAATACAAGTAATACCACCACCAGCGATAATACTATCATTTGACTGAATTGTACCAGCAACCATAGAACCACTGATATTAAAATCTCCACCACCTGTAATATTACCAGACAGTGTAGACACACCAGCAACAGATAATCCTGCACCAATATTCAATACATTAATATTCTGAGTACCACCAAGATCAACAGTACCTACAAGACTACCACCAATGGATATACTACCACCAAGTTTAAGGTCACCATCATGTATTCTTACAGTACCAATAAATCCAGCAGCATCACCAATAGCAGAGTTGGTAGCACCAACACCTATAAACTCACCTACTAATAGATCTTGTCCTATAGTACTAACGCCAGATCCCTTAATAATAGATGGTGCTAATCCAGTTGTTGTTAGTTTATCAACCTGAATATCAGGATCACCACCTAGAGCATATGCTGTTGCTGCATGAGTAGCAGTAGTTGCAGTACCACTGAATGTGGTCGCAGTAATTATTCCACCGTTGGCAACAATACCACCAGTAACCTGAAGTGTGGTAAAGCTAGTAATACCCGTAAATGTTCCACCAACACCCGTAATATAATTAACATCAACATCAGGACTATCCGTCAAACCTGCTGCTACGACTGATCTTGTAGCATTTGTGACAGTACCGATAAAGGTAGGGGCAGTAATGCTTGAGGTTGCAGTGATAGTAGAGAATGTACCAACATCTGCATTAACATTACCCTGACCTGCACCAGTATCATTACTAACAGTTATATTCTTAACTACTATTCCTTCAAATGTTCCGACACCACTCTTGGCATCCATGTATATTTCATATCCTACACCAAAATCTGCTTGACCTCTAGTAGCAGTAGTGCCAATACCTACATCTTTAGTTGAATATATTGTCTGACCTACACCTGGGTTTACCCAAACTGAAGCAGGTATACCAGTTAATTCTGATCCATCTCCTACAAATTTCTGTGCTATTACAGTACCACCAAGACTAATAGTTGCTCCAGTAGTACCTACACCAACTTGAAATGCCTCTTCAGGAACTGTAGTTCCAATACCTACTGAATTGCCTGAACCAACATTTAAAGTATTATAATATGTTGTAACTCCAGTAACCTTGAGGTTATTTAAGTAAGTATTTTCATCGACAATTATATTACCTCGAACATCGAGTTGTTGTCTGGGTATGGTACTACCAATACCCACCAGACCATTATTAGATATCAGGTCATCAGTATCAACCTGAATACCATCTCTAAAATTGATGACGGTTTTATAATTGCTAGGCATTATCTTTTAGTAGGCAAGACCTTTGAGTTATTTATCTTTGATG
>Ga0209232_1001187_pt1 | contig 14415 bp, 16 predicted proteins | sample ETNvirenome_2_60_FD_184066 | JGI IMG/M metagenome (GOLD analysis project Ga0209232, IMG submission 184066) | Marine viral communities from the Pacific Ocean - ETNP_2_60 (SPAdes) (version 2) | ecosystem: Environmental > Aquatic > Marine > Oceanic | place: Pacific Ocean | collected 2013-06-22
CGTCCTTGTCTTCCACAAGGGTGCTATTTATGTCTTTCGGTATTTCTTCATTCAAATCAATTCCTATAACATCATGACCCAAAGACTCCAACCTTTTAAACAATTTGGAACCAATGTAGCCTTTGTGTCCAGTTACTAAACATCTAGCCATTTTTTACCTCTTTTAGATTCTTTAGATCTTCATCATACATCATCTTGGCAAGTTTTTTAAACTTAATTTGTGGTTCCCAATTAAGTTTTTCTTTGGCTTTTGAATAGTCGCCCAACAACAAAGGAACTTCATGTGGTCGGAAAAGCCTTTTATCAATTTGAACGTGCTTTTCTATATCAAGCTCGGCGTGTTCAAAAACTTCTTCTAGAAACTCCTTGACGGTATGCGTTTCGGAGGTTGCTATAACATAATCATCTGGCTCATCTTGCTGCAACATTAGCCACATAGCCTTGACATAATCACCAGCAAAGCCCCAGTCTCTTTTCGCATCAAGATTGCCAAGATAAAGCTTTTCTTGTAAACCCATTTTTATTCGTGCAGCGGCAATAGTAATCTTTCTTGTTACAAATGTTTCGCCTCTTCTGGGGGATTCATGATTAAACAAAATTCCACAAGAAATGTGCATACCGTATGATTCTCTATAGTTTCTGCAAATGTTGTGTGCGAATACCTTAGAGCAAGCATACGGGCTGGCAGGCATAAATCTTGTATCTTCGTTTTGTGGATTTTCAGGATTGTCCCCAAACATCTCCGATGATGATGCCTGATAAAATTTTGCTGTAGGGCATACATTCCTAACTGCTTCCAATAATCGCAGAGTGCCAATAGCAACAACTTGTGCTGTTTCCTCTGGAGTTTGAAAAGAGACTCTCACATGAGACTGGGCTGCCAGATTGTAAATCTCATCAGGATGGTACTCCAATAGCAGCCGATACAGACAACCAGTATCTATCATGTTTGCATATTGTAAAATAAAGTTTTCTTTATTTTTATGATTATCGTGAATGTGATCTATTCGATCTGTGGAGATTAAGGATGTCCTCCTCTTGAGTGCAACAACTCTGTATCCCTTTTCTAACAACAAGTCTATCAAGTAAGAGCCATCTTGCCCAGTGGCTCCTGTCACCATTGCAGTCTTCATTTTAAAAACCTCTTACATCAGGATATTGTTTTACAAACCAATCACAGGTTTGAATTAATCCTTCTTTAAAAGAAGTATACTTGAATTCTGGGCATAGTTGTAGAAATTTCTTATTAGAGCTTGGCTTTCTAAACTGACCCTCGGGTTTACTCGTGTCCCACTTAACGGCACCAGTGTAACCCATGATGTCACAAATTTGTTCAACAACTGCTCTAATGCTTATTTCTTCGCAATAACCTATGTTAACCGGCTCCGCTTCACTGTATTTCTCTAAAAGCAACAACAAGATCTTTGGTATGTCATTCGAGAATGTAAACTCCCTTAATGGTGCGCCAGAGCCCCACATTACAGGAATGGTTCCATTGTTTTTTGCTTCGTGTATCTTTCTTATAATCGCTGGTATTACGTGACCGTTGTTTAAATCAAAATTGTCGTTTGGTCCATATAGATTGTTTGGAATGGCACAGATGTAATCATGTCCGTATTGTTGCCTCATTGTCCTTGAGTGTATGTCAGCCATTCTTTTAGCATATGCATAACCAAAATTACTCTGGTGGGGTGGTCCATTATGTATTTGATCTTCAGTTAGCGGATAGACCACTTCGTTTGGATAAACACAGGTTGATAAAAAAGAAATAACCTTTTTAACACCATGTTCGTGAGCGCACTCCAGCACATTTGTATTCATTTGTATGTTCTGGGTGAAAAAGTCATTGACAAAATCAGTATTACCCTTAACACCTCCGACTTTGGCAGCAAGGTGGATGATACTGTCTGGCATTACTGACTTAATCATCTGCGTGGTTTGCTCTCTCGAAACTAAATCATAATCTCGTGAACCAACAAAAATCAATTCATGCTCAGTTTTTATTTTTTTGAACGACGAACCCACCATGCCAGTCCCACCAGTTATTAAAATTTTCATTTAAAATCCTTTATTGCCACTTAAACCAACCCGGTAGTGGTATGCTACTTAAATTTTTGTTTGACTTTCCTTTCCAGGGGCGCCATGGACCATAAACTCCAACGTTTTTTGCATCGCTTAGGAATGCAGCCCACCATGAAAGAGTTCCATGTTCAAACAATATATTATCAAAAGTTCTTATAAAATTAAAATCTTCATCAATACTTTTTCTCTGAATGATTGGCTCAAATTGTTCAAATTGCTCGACAAAAGAATTGAAATATTTTACAGACTCCTCTATTGGGACGCTTTTTTCTTTTGGCACAGAGGTGTGAAAATTTATTCTAGATAGTTCCTTAGAATCAACTCTTTTCCAAACTGGCATGTCGGTGACAATGTATAATTTTTCAAAATTAAAATTACTAATTGCTTTAACATAGTCAGATGCTTTTGGTTTACAGTAAAACTCATTTTTCATAAAAAGCCGGTCGCCGGTCCGAAGATGTACAACCAAGTCATTAGGTTTTTTTGTATTTATGGGCGGGTACCAAGACTTTATTCTTTTACGAGAATTTATAAAAAATCGATAATCTTCAAAATACCCAGACAATAAGATGTTACTATTTGCGTACTTTTTATCGAACATTTTTACAAACTGCTGATCGCCAGTGGCAACAATACAATTATTTGGGGGTGTTTCATCAAACGACAAACCAATTTTTTCAAGAGAACTGATTCCATAATAGTTTTTTTCTGGCGGTATTCCTATCACGCCTGTTCCGTGATGTTCTGATAGTAAGCGAGCAGCGTTATATTGAAACAAATTGTTACCAAAGCCATTCGTCAATTGAATGTAAATCAAGGCAGCACCTGACTCACCAAATTGCCTTTAGCGTCGATTAACATCTCATCTTTATTTCTGTAGGGGAAGTCCGTTATAGGCTTTGTTTTGTCGAAGCCGGTAAAAGGTTTACAAACGTTAGGTATGTATTTTGTTTGAACATTTATCATCTTCAGGTAATCTTCCCACATGTGCTCAGTACAGACAAAATTACTATCAGTTCTATTAGCATCCTCTCCTTTCAGATACTCAAATGAACAATATTTTTCAAATGTATGCGGATTAGAAATAGCGAAAAAGCATAAATCTCTATGACCTGACGGCTTAAAAACAGTGCTATAAATAACATCGTTTTTATAGTTAAGAGCCTCTAGAGTCAATGGCTCTGGGAACATGGAATTGTCAGGTCTACACCTGACAATCACATCATATTCAAAATTATTTTCTTTTGCATATTCTTTTGCCATAGCAAAGCCAGTTCCGATGTTGTTTATCTGATTCTGCATCCTAGTTCTGAAGTACCCAAGAGTTCCAAAATTTGCGTCTGGTAATTTCTCGTTGCTATCGACTACCACTTGTTTCAAATGTTTGCCGTAAATGTTAACAACGCTTTGCTTTATTTCCTCTTCGGTATATTCATTAGTCGTATAATATTTTTGCTCCAAAGACTTCCCACAAGAGTGCAGGGTGTTCTTAGTGCAAGCATAAACAAAAACATCGGCATTATTGGGCTCAATCAACTGTTTCATGTGATTTCGCCAGTTTACTTTATAATCCCTCAATTGACCTGTTATTAAAACTGCTACGTTCATTCTATTCCTCGTATGGTGGTTTTACACTATCTCTACAGGTTTTACAAAAACCCTCTTTTGGTCCATCTTCGGCGTGGTGATCACGCCAAGGTTTGTAGGCATCACTCATATAGATATCCCACAATTTTCCATCCCCCACATGCCCCATCTTGCCGCTTTCTTGTCCCGGTACATCTGAGCGTAATGCGCAACAAACCATAACAGATCCATTAAAGTCTATGTACATGTTTTCTGAAACTTGAAGACATCTTTGGGTTCGTGTATAATTCGAAGCGATATCAATTGTATCACCCCTACTTGAACCGTCCTTTTCAAAATTTCTAGATCTTATGTGTATGGTCATACCCCTATAACTCAGATCATATTCTAATTTACAATCTTTTATGTCTGTGATTATCTTTGCTGGCAATCCTAATTTTTTGATCTTTCTCTTTGAACGTAATCTCATTTTTTCATGATCATACTTTTGATTATTTCCTAGATACTGTTGAATCCAAAGTTCGTCAAAACCAACATCACAAAGCTCTTCTATATAATCCCTTGTCATGTAATCGCCATTTGTATTCGTTCTTAAAATGGCGTTAGGTAGGGCGGCGCGAGCTTGTTTTATTCTTTTTATAAATAATTCTCTCTTAGAGGTCGGTTCATTATACCGACTAAAAGTCAACTCACCCGAAAAATTAATTTCTTTTAATTGTGAAAGCAAGTCCAGATAGACCTCTTCTTGCATTATTTTATTGTCAGAGATTCTATCAACGAAAGAATTTGGACAAAACCAACATTTTCTATTGCAATAAGAAAAAGTTTCTATTTCTATAAGTTTTAGATTTTGTTTAAAAATCTGCTTATTAGTAATCATGTTATCGCTCGATGCGTCCCAAAATCATATCACGTAGCATTATCCAGTCACAAATTTTAGCCCAAAGGGGATTTGAAAAGGCAGCAGGCTTATTTTTCTCAAAAAAATAATGCCCAGACCAAGCAAATGGATAGACTATAAAAGGCGTGAAAATTAGTAACCACGGACTCACTTTGACACTTAGAGTAATAAATGCGATTGTTGCAATCTGCCCCAAGGCATGAAGCCTTCTATTTGTTTTGTTCTGATGTAAAGTTAGATAATATTGATAATAATCTTCTAAATTTTTTGGAGCTTCAGACATTTCTATATCTCAGGCTGTGCTCAAGGAGTTGAACACTTTCTTTAATTTCTCTAATTCCTGTTTTTAAATCCACCTCTACTTCAAAGCCTAAAGAATTTATCTTATCATAAGAAACTTTATAGTTTCTCTTGTCTGGATCTTCTTTAATAGAGGCGTGATGAAAGAAAGCTTCAGGAATTTCTTGATTTATCATCTGACAAACTTCTCTTTTCGTGTAATTCATTTTATTAGAGCCAACATTATAGACCTCTCCAGCCATACGATGTTGATTATCGATTGCAAAAATAAAAGAGCGAGCTAAATCTCTGATATGTATAAATGTTCTCAAAAAATGAGATTCATAAATAACTGCATACCCTTCTGTAATCGCTTTGTAGGTAAGATCATTTACAAGTAAGTCAAGCCTCATTCTCGGAGAGATTCCAAAAGCAGTAGCAAACCTGAAGGCTGTTGCGTTACTTTTTGACATGACAATTTGCTCTGCTTCTGTTTTTGTTTTTCCATAAATTGATAAAGGATTTAATGGAGTATCTTCAGTACAGAGCCCGATTACCTCTCCATAATTAGAACCAGTAGAGCCAAACAAGAGATATTGATTGTCTTTCATAATTTCTACTATCATTTTTGTTGCTTCGGTATTTAAAGAATAAGATTCATCCTGCCCTTTTAAACGACAAATTGGAAATCCAACGTATGCCGCTAAGTGTATAACAACATCTTTATCATCAACAAGATTTTGCATAAGCTCCCTATTTCTTACATCACCTTTTATAAATTTAAACCTATCATTATTCATAAAAGGAATCATTCGATCTCCGTTCATAAACATCAGGCTATCTATGACTGTGACGTCATGACCTCTATCCAAAAGCATTGGAACAAGTGTCGTTCCAACATAGCCGGCACCACCAGTAACTAATATTTTTTTCATCTCTACTCCTTTATAATAAATTGTTTTCGTAAAACCTAATAGCCTCTGCTATTCCCTTGCGATGATTAAAGAATTTAAACTCTGGGAAGTGTTTCTTTATTTGTCTATTCCCAAGTATCTTAACTGGATCACCGTCAGGAAATGAGGGATCAAACACTATTTCCCCATCGTAGCCCATCTCTTCTTTTATCATTGTGGCAGACTCAGCTATTGAATAACCTTTTTCTTGACCTATGTTTAGTGGATAAACAATGTTATCTAACTTAATACCGCTAACAAGTGCTTCTATAAAATCATCAACATAAGCCCATTCTCTAACTGGCTTGCCTGTTCCCCACACCACAAACTCTTTATCCCCTGCTCTCTTAGCTTGCATCATTCTAATAATCATTCCGTTAAGGGCGTGAGTGTGGTTTGGATCTGTTGAATCGCCAGGACCGTAAGTGTTCGGAAATATCATGTTCACAGTATTGATGCCATATTGATCGTGATAACATCTAGAAACATAAAAAATAGTTCTTTTTGAATTGCCAAATGAGAAAACGGACTTATGTACATCCCCTGTCAGCCAATTCTCTTCATGTTGGACGCTACTATCTCCTGGGTATGAGCAATTTGAAAACGGTTGAATTATTTTAATTTTTGGATTCAATTTGTTGACAGCCCGGTACAAATTTAAAATCATTTGAACATTGTCTGAAATCACATCTGCTGCATATTTTCTAACATACCTCATGCTTCCACCATGAGAAGCGACGTTATAAATAACATCTGGATCACTCTGTCTTATAAAATTTTCTAACTGCTGGTATTGGGTGGCATCTACACCCTCCTCTCTTGAACAACCAACGACGTTGTGCCCATCTTTTACCAGTCTCTCATACAATGCCTTGCCAATGAATCCAGTACTACCTAAAATCATTATGTTCATTTTGATTCCTTATATTGAAAAGTGTATCCGTGTAGGCTTATTTTAGGTCCAAATTTACCTATGTGTGTAGCTCTTATTAATTTTTCTAAATCTTTTTTTGATATGTTAACGTCGGTCAATTCCAACTCATCTATCTCCTTCATTCTACCAACGTGATTACCCCAAGATTCGTTTAAAGAAAGTCTGGATTCTTTAAGTAAAAAATCTTGTCCTGTTTCTGCCACATTAGCAACTACATCATAGAATGCTTCTGTTTGTTTATTTTTGATTCTTTTCATCAAAGAGGCGATGTTATCGTTTTGAAAAATCGGAAGACGATAGACTTTTATAATTTTTCCATTGTCGACTTTTTCATTCATGTAATGAACTGTTACACCGCTACTATCATCATTGTTGTACAGAGATCGATTAACACCGCCTGCACCGGGGTATTTTGGAGGACATGGGTGGAAGTTTACTGCTGCAATCGAGACACGATCTAATAATCTTTTTCTCAGAATACAGTATGATTTTAAGTGGAATAAATACTCACCTGACCAATCTTTTACAAACATAGGCAATCTGGCACCACGTCGCGGTTCTGTATATACAGGGGTTGCATCAAAGCCACAGATTTTTAAAAAACTATAAGCTTCTTCGGTCTGTTCACAATCTTTAAAGCCAACCAACAGAGCTTTTTGGCTCATGATTTAAATACATCCATAGTTGTCAAATCAGGCCAATCAGTGTATACCCACTGCTTTGGCTTTCTGTTGATTGCTTCAGGAAGCTTTTCTATTCCCATTTGTGCTGTCTCGGGTGTCATATAGTAGTGATACCCAATGGTTTTTATATTCTGAATTGCCCAGGGATCATCGGGGTTTCTGCCGTCATAAGACATCCTTTTCAGCACGTCAAAATCATCTTCTTTATCAAAAAGAATGATCCCGCCTCGACCTAGACTTAAGTGTTTCCTAAACTGAAAACTAACGCACATGTAGGTACCGGGGACATAACTATCTTGTCGCCAGAGTACGGCAGCATCTATCACATCTTCTGTTAGGTAATAATAATCTTGCCACTTCTCTTCTGTCCACTGCATTTCAATGCCAAGCTTGTTTGATAACATGGGAACAGATAGATAGGTGTGCTTTGGAACCAAAATGCTTTGCACGTTTTTGTGTCTAAGACACAACTCAATGCCGTGAGTGCAGCAATCAACAGCCACAGCATGTGGCGCACCAAAAAACTTTGCAATTTCTTTTTCAAAATCAGCGATTACTTTAAATGACATTTTTCATTTCTCCTATTTGTACCAATAGTCTATCAGCCATGTGTTCCCAAGTGTAGCCACTTGTAACCATGTTAAATGCATTGTCGATAATTCTGTTTCTCTCTTGTTCGTTGTTTAGATAGTAATCTATTTTTTCTGAAAGGTTTGACAAATCATTATCAAACATAACACAGTTCTCTCCATCCCTAAAAACATCTTCATACTCATAGGGCATGTTATTGCATAATAGTAATGTTTTTGAAAACATCACTTCAAAATACCTTGGGCTAATGTCGTTATTCGGACCGGTAGTTGCGAGCCACATTTTTGATTCGCTTATCTTGGTGGCGTATTCCTCAACAGATGAAATTCTGTAACTCAAATCTCTAGTAGAATTCCAGAATAAATTATAATCAGTTTTTTCGATAACACTTCTGACTCTGTTTCTCAAATCGTTGGTGGGTCCTTTTATCTTATCACCACCATGGTCGGCACCACTAAATCCAATGTCGAATTTCTTTTTAACTGGTCTTGGGTAATACACATTCGGGTCGGCTGTAAACCAAAATCTTATTGGTTCCGCTCCAACGAAATTGCCGTATTCTTTATATGTAATGTTGGTGTCCATTAAAATATCAACTTTGTTAAGCCTGCAAAAATCTAGTTTTTCTTGAATCATTGTTTGTGGTTTATGCAATAAACACACAACTGGAACCTTACATTCTGCTAATCCTTCTATCTTTCTATAAACAAAGGGGTTGTTTTGTGTAAAATAGCCCAACCCAAATACTACACAATCAAAATCACTATTATTGATGTTGTTAAAATTTTTTATTTGATTTTGAAATAGAACAACTTCTGCTTTGTTTTTTAGTTGCCTATAAAGATCTCCATAATATTGATACATGTGACCATCTGAGACCTTATTTCCATAATCTATGTACAAAATTTTCATCTAGAATTATCCTTCACGCCTGGGGCATAATCCTGCCTGTGTCTCAGGGCACCTTGGGCATGGTAGCCATCATCTACAGTCTTCAAATCATAGACCTGATCACCAAGATGAATTAGATAGAATAGGGCATACACGTCATTGTCGCCCCATCTATACTTGTAAATTCCGCCAAACTTGTTAATTGCGTCAATCCACTGCTTCCATTCCTTTGATTCAAACATAGAGTTTTTTATCACATAGGAGTCAAAGATTGTGTAAAAGTGAAAGTTCTCTTCACTCTCAGGATCATCTAGTAGGTCTTTCATGAATTTAGATTTAGGCTCTATTCCATAATGATTAATGTAGCCTTGAACAAATTTCCACAATTTGACTCTAGTGTCGTAATTTCCTTGATGTGGAACTTTTACATTCTGATCTGTTACTTTCAAGGCTCCCATGGTCTCGGGGCGTTCAGTCATGACCCGAAACGGGTCGTATGGCATGTCTTTCATAAACATGGATTCATCATCCAGGGTCATAACATAATCGTGTTCATGTATTAAGGTGTTTTCGTATCCATACATGTTGCTTGTAAAGTGGCACATGTGCAAATAACCTTTTCTAGAGATAGGAAAGCTTGCTCTCACATACCAAAGATTCTTTCTATTGTAGAACAGTTCACTCTCATCAATAAATGATGGCGTTTTATACGGTATAGACTGAAAAGTCACACGCTGGCTACAAGAATCTGCAACTTCTTTTCTGAATTCCTGATCATCGTAAATATCATCAAAATAGTGAACATAGACAGGATAGTCGTGTTCGTGGTTGTATTTTTCCCACAAAGACAACAAGCAATCTTTAATACACTTTTTTCTAGATGAGATTATTACTATACAAGCATTGAGTTTACTCATGATAGAAATCTTTGTTTAAAATTTTTAATAAAGGATAATATCTTTTTTTCTTCAATTTTTGCCCATGTTTTTCTCTGCTCATATCCATATTTAAAATAATTTGTGTTTTGAAGTATGTAATCGATAATTTTATTTCTAATGCCGTTACGATGAAGCATCATCTGAATCCAGGGCATCCTACGATAGTGTGTTTCCAAGCCATCAACATACAATTCTAAAATGTTTCTTGGCGTATCAAATAAGTGTATAAACTCATCTTTAATAAAAAAAGTGTCCTGATAGGAACACAACGGGGAATACCCTCTTGATTTGAAAACTTCAACCATGACCTTTAAACTTTGCTGTATGTTATCACTAGCTATGTGTTCAGGCACTCTGTCACACATTGGTTCAAGCATTTGTCCGCCTTCAATACAAACCACGGTGGGCATAAAATTTTTAAAAGTTTCAAAAATTTCCAAGTCCAAACCATCGATATCGATAGAACAAAAATCAATTTTTTCTTTGACGTGTTTCGAGACTAAATTATCAAATGAATTTTCTCCCCTATCAACGATAGAATTTATAAGAATTATTTCATCATATTGTGAATAATTAGATTTCAAATCAGCAAATCTGTTGACTTCGGGTTCTATAAAAATGCCACCCCACCCTTCTTCGAAAAGTTTTCTACAATTACTCCCTTTTATGCCATCCCAGGCACCAAATTCAACAAAAAAGCCATTTTCAATTTTTAAAAATTCGAATATTTTCTCTATTATACCGTCGTTTCCGGTTGTTGTATATTTGTCATACTTGTAATCAAATAAATTTATCATGCTTTACTCCCTTAATAATATGTAATCTTACAAAAACTATAAATTTTATCTATCAATTCTAACACATTTTTTGTCTCAATTAAATCAAAATTATCTATAATTTTGTATAGCTCTGGATGATTGGGGCACGATCCTGCGTATGAGCCATAAGAATTCGGTGTTCCAACAAAGTTATCTCTGGAGATTATGCTTTTGACTTTGGACTCTAAATTTTTATCTAAAAAAGTAACTTCTTCAAAAGTATTCATTGCCTTGCCACCAATTTTAATGAAGCCACGATCTGTAAGAATAGACAGGCTACACTCCAAGTTTTTAGGTTCAGAAGAAATTGTAACTTCTATATTACCACCAAAATCACCATAGTCAAGTGTGGCATACACGGTGTCTTCTATTTCTGTTTTCTTGTGTTTGGTATTATACTTCTTGGCACTTAAAACATCTGGGTTTCCCAATAAATAACACAAAATATCCAAATAATGAATGCCACATTCGTGTAATGTTCCGCCGCCTACTTTTGGAATTCCGCGCCAATCATCAAAATATTCCGAAGGACGTTGCCAGCGCTGTATCAACCCAAAGCCTCTAATCTTGCCAAGCAGCCCCGAGTCTATCAAGTGCTTGAGATTTTGAATACAGGAATTCAATCTAACCTGTAAAACAGCATATGCTTTTTGGTGGTGTTTTTCGGCGTGAGCGATTAAGGAATCTATCCTGTTTGGATCTAAAGTTGCGGGCTTCTCTATCAGGACATCGCAACCATTCTCTATACAATAGACTGCCTGTTCGTAATGTTGTGAATTCGGCGTTGCTATGACTATAAAATTTACTTCAGTTTGTAATATCATTTGTTTGTAGTCTGTGAACAAGCGTGTTTTTACTTTATTACCTTTATCATTCAGGGTGTTTATGTCGGTATCACATATCGCAACCAATTCATACTGCTCATTGGCTTCAATTGCCTCCAAGTGTCTTACAAAAATCTTTCCACAACCTATGATGCCTACTTTTTTATTCTTCATAGGTGCCCTCTCTGATTGATTTAGCGACCCTCTCTGCTATTGGGCAGTCACCCGTTATACCCCTTCTTATGTAATAGGGCTGATTGTAAACAACATTTGGGTAATGTCCTGCGGTGGGTCCACGGAGCCCAAGTTCTGCTCTAATTCCAGTCATGTGTAGCTTCATTTGCTCATAAGCCATAAGGCACAGAGGCTCTGCTAGTCTGAAATTAAACCCAAGATATTCATGATTGTATCTTCCAACCTGACCTTGGTTGCATATAGATCTGATCTTTTTGTGATCTAGTTTGCTGTCTTTTGGTATGCAGATCATACCACCTTCAAAAGTAGAGATGTTCTTAGTTTTATAAAAACTAAATGACCCTCCATCACTTAGCATCCCAGCATACCCATCATTATGGTACTTGGCACCAAAAGCCTGTGCCGTGTCTTCAAATACGACAAGGTTGTGCTTTTTGGCTATCGCGTTTATCTTATCCATGTTGCAGATTCTGCCATACAAATGAACTGGCATGATAGCTTTAGTTTTGGAAGTTATTTTTTCTTCAATCTTCTCTGGATCTATAAGCAGAGTGCCTGGATCAATATCCACAAAAACTGGCTTAGCACCTGCAATCAAAATTGAGTTGCTTGTAGCTGCAAATGTAAAAGGCGTGGTTATAACCTCGTCACCTTGCTCAAAATCCATGGACCACATAGGAGCGATCAAGGCACTTGTGCCGTTGTTGACCGCTATGCAGTCTGCTAGATTGAATCTTTCTATAACGTAATTCTCGAACATGTCTCTAACGACTACCGGCATCTTTAATCTCCAAAAATAAAATCTCTATATTTTTCGCATACCACATTCATGTCCAACTCGCTATCAAGCCCAACTTGTAACTTATTGGCAAAATCCATTGAAGGTGGCTCATAGAGAGCGGTTGGCTTAAAATTCCAAACGTCTTCTTGTATTACAATAGCATCAGAACCAGCGATCTCTTTTGTCCCGCCCGCAGATGAACAGATAATTTGCGCTCCACAGGCACGAGCATCTACAACCACGTTTGGGCAATGATCTAGCCAAGCCAGATGAATAAAAAACTTTGATTTCTTGTACAATGAAAATAGCTGCTTTTGCGTCAAAGTACCCACATAATGAATTTTGTCATCTTTAATTCTTTGGTCTGGTGGTGCGCCTCCAGCCACTATCATTCCATCTTTTGGTCCAGAGTGTTCCAAAAAATACCTTATGTTTTCGTTTAGTCTTTTGTGTGGTCTCCAAGAAGCCGCACAAGACCACAAGTTTTCGTATCTATCAAGAGGGAATTCTGTTATGTCCTTGATAGCCTGTAAGTCTGCCCCATTGTGGATTATAGTCGAGTTGGCGTGTTCGCCAAAATAAACAGTGGTTAACTGTTTATTGAATTCAGATTGAAAAATAACCCCAGTTGCCATTTCATACGTTCTTCTTATGTTGGCGTTTTGTCTGTTATAGTTTTGTGCTGTATTGAAATAAATTCCGTCCAGTCTCTGGAACATCGGGACGTTATAGTTTGCCCTGGTTGATTCTATAAAACATAGGTGTGCATCAGGCTCTTCGCTTGCCACCTCAACCCCAGTTTCACCAAGATACTTATTCAGCTTGGCAGCAAACGAATTTGGACCAGAGTTGCTTGAAAGGTTTACGTTTTCTAAATTTAACTTCAATCTATTCTCTTGTATGGCTTCTTCTTTCTTATTTGCAAAGAAGTATTATATTGTAATTGTTGTTTAACCTTATCGACGTTCAGGGGATTAGTCCTGTTGTATACGTGCATGATTTTATCTATATACTTGCTTCTTTCTGAAGACATTTCCAGCAATGGCAACATCAAAGCCTGATCATAAGCTGTTTGATAATAGTTCCCGTCCTCACCTTTCAGATCATCCATGTTGAGTCTTAGCCACAAGTGGTGCTTAAAAGTTCTAAGGTGAGAAGCCCTCCATGTATCTTGTCTGAAAAGGTTATCTTTAATCACTTTCTCAGGGTATTCGGATGGCTCTACTCCTATTTTACCTTGAGGGTAATAGATGTAGGTTCCGTATGTCATGTAGCTTTTTTCTTCAGTATAAACTTTATCTAAATAAGACAATACGTTATAGGAAGAAAGCCAATCATCTCCGTCTAGTATTATGTTTACATCTTCTCCCGATAAACCACCGCCATTCAAAACTTGGGCAATGTTAGAAAGAGCAAACTTTTTATCTTTATTGGTGATTAAAGTAAAATTGTCTTTATCGCTAATAAAGTCTTTTATTTTTGTGGACGATTTGTCTGTTGATACATCGTCTATGATGAAGCATTGAAAGTTGGAATAATTTTGATAATAAACACTTTCAAGGCATTTTAAAATCCAAGGTTCGCAATTATAAAATGGAATTACAATGTTAAATCTTGTTTTTTCATTGGTACGGGAATAACTAGGGGTGTTAAGACCCCACTCTTTCTCTATGTTTAGCCAAAAAGTTCTAGCCCTACTTCTCATGTGTTTTATTGTGGATTGTTTATTCTCAAACCACTCTTCGTTTTTGTGCTGAACATTTTCGTTTAAAATCAATTCGCAATCGAGCATTTTTGCTTCTATAATAAATCTAGGGCAAGTGTCGCCGCCGGGTGGTAGATAAATAACTCCTCTAGACTTTGCCATCTTCTTAAGCAATTCACGATGTTTCAAGCCCCACACTAACTCGTATTCAAGTTTGTTTTCTTCAGCATACCGAATTGCCATCTTTGTTCCT
>Ga0209232_1001188_pt1 | contig 14412 bp, 14 predicted proteins | sample ETNvirenome_2_60_FD_184066 | JGI IMG/M metagenome (GOLD analysis project Ga0209232, IMG submission 184066) | Marine viral communities from the Pacific Ocean - ETNP_2_60 (SPAdes) (version 2) | ecosystem: Environmental > Aquatic > Marine > Oceanic | place: Pacific Ocean | collected 2013-06-22
TTAGATATTTTTTGTCCAGGAGCATTAAAACTTAATGTACTTTTAGGATTATCACTACCATCTATAATAGGTTGAAAAAAGAAAGGTAGTTGCCTAAACATATATACAAGTTTATCTGTAAATAACGCCTTAGCATCCACACCTGTTTTACTTATAATACCTCCATGTGAATTATATCTAGAGGTTATTTCATTAAGTAGCATAGCAGCGCCCTTATAGGAAGCCCCCTCTCTACGGTGTTTAACCATAACCATTCCAAAGCAGTTGTTATCCTCTTTGCATATTTCCCAAAAAATAAAGAACCTTCTATCCCTGTCTCTATACTCAGGGTATCCTATATCTAGTTTGCACCAGTTTAAATAATAATAATGTTCCCCAGTTATATAAGTTGGCTCACCGTTGTTCATAAACCAAACACCATTCTTTCTTCTATCAAACTCTTGCTGTATAAAAGAAGCGTGTTGTGCCGCTGTTTCTTCATACAAAGTTTCAGGCACTTCGGTCCTCTTCCATTTCTGTTCCTTTTTCTTTAGATTAGAAAAAAGAATATCCTTTTTTTTAGGCTTTGGTGGAAGTTTAAATTGTAAACCATTAACTTCTATAACACCTTCCATTATTATTTTTTCTTTTTCTTATCGCTTTTTTTTCCAAGTAGTATTAATACACCATGTCCCATTTCATTAACCTTCATTCCTTTTTTAGCCATGCTATATTTATCTTTTTTTCTTTTTTTCTTACCCTCTCCTGTTTCTATCTCCTTTTTTTCTCTCTTACCTTTAGGCTGCTCTTTCAGTGACTCATGCTCTGCATCTTCATGCTTTTTCTTTATCTCTTCAACATCTTCTTTATGTTGCGTTTTTATTTGCTCTCTTAAACTTCCTTCACCAAAGCCTAATTCACTATTATCTTTAGCAAATTTTTTCTTTTCCTTTTTTTCTATTCTAGCCTGGATTAATTCTTTCTTTTTAGGATTCTTAGTTTTACCCTGTAACTTCTTTAAAAGTTTTATAGTCATACCACCTTCATCATACTTAATGTTAAAACCCCCTCCAGCAAATGTTTCATTTTCATTTTCATCACCTTCAGTATTTTCATTACCTTCAGCATTTTCATTATCAGTGTTCATATCTGTAGTTTCTGAAGCAACGTTTTCGTATTGATTTCTATCCTCCACATCACTTTGCTGCTCCCCCTCAGCATTTCTTTGTGCTCTATCCGATACTATTTCTTCACGTAAATTTTCTCTTGCTGCTCTATTTTGCTCTGCATATCCCCCTGTGTCCTCAAATCCTTCTCCATAATAACTGTCAGAAGCTTTATCTTCCCATTTTCCAATTCTACCTCTACTCTTACTTAATCTTCTGTCTAATTTTCTTTCTCTAATACCCGCTATTTTACCTCTTATACCACCAGCTCTACTGATTGCAGAAAGCTTGTCAGATTTAGCGTATTTTTTATCCAGCTTCTTAGCAGCTCTAATACCCTTAATCTCAGTTCTCTTCATTTTTCTTCTTACGCTTTTGTCTTCTCTAGCGCCCTGTCTAGCTTCTCTTATAGCTACTCTTCTTTCTGCTGGAGTTAAGTCTTTATTTCCTTTTATTTCAGCTATAGTATCTTTTTTAGCTTGATTAATGTTTTTTATATCAGCCTTTTTTGACTTTCTAGATTCTCTTCTAGCCTCTTTAGCATCTTTTCTAAATCTTTTTTTCTCTTCTCTAAATTCTTTTCTAGCGTCTTTTCTATCCCTACTTCTTTCTATTATTCCTCCTAAAAAATATTCTGGTTTATAAGTTTTTTTCATTTTATGTTATTTAAATTATTTTACGTTTGGGTTTTTATATATTGCTCCTTTTTTATAATCTCCTTCTTTTTTTGCCTTTTTTAAAGTTAATCTTTTTTCAGCAAAACTTAAATTCTTCCATTCTCCTGATTCTTTTAATTCTTTTTTTGTTCTTTGCTTTCTAGCTTTTCTTTTTAGCATTTCATCTATTCTTTGTCTTATAGTTAATTTTGGCTTCTTTTCTTTTTTATTATCAGTTTTTTTATTGTCAGAATTATCTGTTTTTTTATCATCTTTTTTTTCTTCCTCTTCTTTTTCTTTTTTAGTATAAGAATAGCCAGCTGCAAACATAGGACCCTGATTACTGGTCATTTGATGCAACAAGCTCCCTTCAGCAGCAAAAATAGGATTTACAATACCACCTGTTTTCATTTCTTTTACTTCATATTTATGCAGTTGAGTTTGAGGTATCATTTCGCCCTGCTCGTCAACATAAAAACCTGCGCTTTTTTGTGTAGCCATAGGAACTTTTCTTTCTTCTTCTTCTTCTTCGTTATTATCTTGATTATTAACCGCTTCTTTATTCTCCTCTTCTTTTAATTCTTTTAATTCTTGTTCTTTCTTTTGATTTTCAAAATATTTTTTCATAATATTTCCAGCAACATTTGTTACATTAGCAACGTTACTAGTCGTTGAACCAATTTCCTCAACAACCTCATTACCACTTTGATTTAAATTTTCCAACATAATGTTTTTATCATTATTTTGACTCAAAGTGCTATCAACTAAATTTTCTTTATTTATTTTTGTTTCAGTAGCGGGGGTCCATCTATTGTTTTGACTATCCCAATTTTGCAACTGACCATCAAAATATATTTGTTTATTATCTTGTTCTGTTCCAGCTGGAATGCCCCCAAAAGGATTTTCTTTACTAGCGCTTTGATAAGAAGGAAGGCCATCTTTTGTTTCTGTTTGTAAAACTATATTATCTCCAGCGTATATTTTATTTGGGTCTTTTATAAAAGGATTTTTACTCATTATGTCTCCAATAGTAGTGTTGTTATCTCTAGCTATTTTAGTAAGCGTATCTCCCTTTTGTATAATGTAATCAGAACCCTTTTGTGGATTTATTTGTTGGCCATTAATACCCTTTTCTTTGTTTAATTCCGCTATCTCTTCATGAGTCCAGTCACCCATGACTCCTACAACATCTTCGTCAGTTACAATATCAGTTCCTCTTTGTTTAACAAGATTTTCATGAGTTCTAAGACTTGGCAAAAATTGGTTATTAGGAGTTATAACACTTGGCTCTTTCTTATCTATAGTTATTGTATTTTCTAATTGTTTTCTTGTTCTATCGACCACAGAAGATGTAAAAATAATATTATTAGGAGTATATAGACGAGAGTTAGGGTTTGTATTTGTGTTAGAATTAAAATCAACAACATTTACAGGTTTTCTGTTTTTGTCCTCAACAACATCAGCTATTAAAGCATATTTATTACCATCACGAACAACACTAGACATTCTCTCTTCCAAAGACCTATTATTAAAATTCTCAGCCTCAACTGTAGACTCTGCATGAGTCTGAAATTTTGCTACCAAGTTTTTAACTTTCGTTAGACTTCCGTCAACTGGACTGGTAGCATCGATATTAAAAGCTAAATCTGGACCTTCTGCCGTAAAGTTTTCCCCTTTTCCAGAGTTAGCATTTTTTAAAGCCTCAGTCATAATAGGACTGTGTTTAATTAAATGGTTATCTAAAGCTTGCTTAAAAAGCATACCAATTTGTGTGTCTAAAGGAAGATTATAAACTGTATTTTTACTCCCATATCCTGAACGTATACTTCCATACCCCCCTGAATTTATAGTAAGGTAATTTACCCCATCCACATTATTAACTTGAAAAATATTACTTAGTACATCTTTATTCCATGAGCCATCTTCATTTATCATTCCTTGTAAAAGACCATTATAACCAGCTTGACCTACAATGTTTTGAACCATTTTGTCTATTGACATTTTATAATTAGGATTAAAACCTTCATAGTTTTTACCTTTATATATAAATCCATTCATACCCCCAACTAAATCATTATGCTTATCCGTAGGAATCGGATTTTCCATAATTTGCCACGGTTGTTGCTGAAAAGTATTCCAATTTTTTTGCCTAAAATTACGCTGCATAAAGGTCTGCATTACTATATCTAAATTTGAACCCTCAAATTTATCACCATCACTCATAGAAATTTTTAAATTAGTAGTAAAAGGTCTTGGTGTAGCCACTTCTCTATTTTCATTAGAGGCTGGCATAAAATAATTTGTGTAATTTAATTTTTGAATAGAATAATCATCTTTTATTTCATCACTATACCAGTGGTCATAGTTTGCTTTTGTTAAGTTATTAGATAAACTTTTAAATATTTGCCTGCCTATAGCCTCAGGGCTATCATTCGTCAGTTCCCCCATACTTCTATCTAAATTAACTTGATTTTTTCCAACTCGACTTGAAAATCCTTCGTTTTTTTTATCTAATCTAAATTGAAAAACATTAAGTGGCTCCCCTGTTACAGAAGGGTTTGTTATTTCTGAATAATAACCCCCTTTTTGATAGCCTCCAGCACCATCCTTCAATGGTGCGTCAGTAATAACTGAAACTATTTCTACTTGACCCTCAGGATTAGTTTTTGTTCTAAGAGCAATAATCTTTGTTTCACCCATTCCACCAGAGCTAGGAGAAAACAAAGAGTGACCAGGTGAGGAATTAAGAGCAAGGTCTTGTAAAACGTTGTTTAACTGGCTATTCCTTTCATGTATTATTTCGTTTTCAAGAAACACTAAATTATGGGAAACGCCAGCGTAATCGCCCTGGCTGTAAACCCTATTTTTTCCGTTATTTCCTTTTAAGTCGTTTGATAAATCCAAGGAATTATAAACAACGTTACCTCCAGCGGCATTTCCACCACGCTTCTCAGTTGCAACGTTACCTCCATTTGCAAATTTTTGTAATACTTTCATAAATAATTTTTATTTATAGATTCTTTTCCCTCTAATATTCTATAGAACCTAGATACTAACATTTTTCCTTTTTGGGATATGGCATACTTTCTAACTCTTTTCATGTATTGTTCTTGGTAAATGTAAATATAACCTTTATCTTTTATTTTAGGAATATTCCTATCTACAAAATTTCTTGACGACCTATAATTATCATTTACGTACATATACGTAAAGTATTTTAAATCGTACACAAAGAACAAAAACTCTATTTCAGATACCTTTAACCCGTATCTATCTCTAAAAAAATACAGAGTAGGTCTATAATTTTTTAGGTAATTAGATTTTTCCAATTAATTAAATTTAATTATATTAACGCAAATATAAGCAATTCTTTTCATAAATATGAAATATTTAACTATATTTGTGAATCAACACATATAAAATATAATAAAAAATTATACAAAATGAGAGATTATAAAAGCAGGTTTCATACAGTAAGGGTTTCACCTGTATGCGCAGGTGGGTCGGTAGACGATGGAGACATAATTTTTAGTCCAGTAGAAATACCTAACGCTTGTCCTAAAAATGGAACATCAGTATTAAGACAAATTAAAGTTTACAATCATATTGATATTGCCGTAGATATTGAATTAATGTTTTTTTCAAACAAAGCAAAAACTGAATCGACGGGGTCTGCTGCTGTAAAATTTACTGGCGCAGGAGGAAACGATACTGATTCTTCCGTAGAATCAGCTAATCCTTTAGGAGCGATACTTATGGATGCAGCTAGTGGTCCAGCTGGAACTGCTGTAAGTAGTCAGGATGGTGTTTATCATGAAGTCCTTGATTACACTAATAACCTAGTGCATATAATTAGAGGTTTAAACTTTTTTGTAAATCCAGGTAACTTAACAACTAACGCAGAAGATTGTGAAAGCTTGCCCTCTTCAATATATTTTATGGGAATAGCTACTGCAACAAAAACATATACTGTGTCAGGACTAACTTTTGAGTTTGTTTTTGAATTTTAAAATAAAATAATATGAGTACATTAACAGGAGCTACGGTTGCTAGCACATACAAGATGTTATTAAAAGCATCTAACGCTACAGGGTTTACAGGAAACCCAACAAACATTGAAGATGGTACAGGTACAGCAAGTTCTTTATACGTAGGAACCTCAAATATAGATGTAAAAGGTAGTATATCTGCTAATATATCTAATCAAGATAAGCCTGGAGCTACGCTACATATAGTTGGTAATGTAGATTCTGCTGCTCTTATAGAAAACTCATCAGGATACGATTTGTTACAAATTGGTAATTCCACATCTCAATATAACGTAGCTATAGGTGATATAGATTCTGCTTCTGGTGGAAACAATTCTTATATGTCTATTGTAGATAGTAGTAATAGAATTTACGCTAAAGCTACTTATTTTGGAATAAATCAGGCCACACCTACTCATACTTTGCATGTAGGTAATAATGATGCTACAGCTAAGTTTGGTTTATCTTCTAGCACTACTGCTTTTGTGGTTGCTAGCTCAACAGGAAATAAAATAATTGTAGATACTGTTAATAATATTACAACATTAAATACAGATTTAATTGTTGAAGGAAATCTAGAAACAGCTAATAGATATTATCTAGAGGAATACTTTTATAAAAGACCTGGTCTTAACGCCCTTATAGATGATACAGATACAGAAGCTTCTTACGTTCCTACTAATAAACATTTTGAATTAGTCGGTACTAATGCTGCTAGTGGTGGTTGTGATTGGGGTGGGAGTTATGCTGGTATTAGATTATCTACGACAGGAACAGATAATGACCAAATTATAGTTGCTCCACATTTAGATGCTAAAAGAGATTCTCAGCCAGATTCAGCTTGGGGTGGAACTTTATGGGGAACGGAAAATCAAGTTACATGGGAATGCTGTGTTTCTTTAGGAACAAACATGAAATCACACGCAGCTTTCTGGGCTGGCCTTAAATTAACTAATACTTCAGTAATTGCTACTGATGCTAATCAGGCTTATTTCTTTTTAGCTAGTGATGATGATTTAGGGAATATATATGCTAATGGAAACCTACACTTTGCTTATAGTATTGGTGACGCTCAGTATGTAACTGATTTAGGAATATCACCAACAGTTCTTACTCAAACATATAGATTAAAAATATCTATTGATGCAGACCGTAAAATAGCTGTTTACATAAACGGAACTCAATATGGTTTAACTCAAAAAACATATATGGGCGTTGATGGTGTAACCACAACTGTAGATAATCACTGGCAAACTGGGGTTTTAGTAAACAATGGAAGCGGTTATACTACATCAGCAAGCACTATTGCTGTAGATGGTGTTGATGCCACTACTCAAATTGTAGTTGGTGACTCTGTCTTAAATAGCTCGCAACAATTATTAGGGGTAGTTTCTTCTATTACTGCCACATCTATAACTTTTACTTCAAATATAGCTAGGTCACTTGTTGATGATGCTGAGTTATGGGTAGCAGGAAGAAAAGCTGCCGCTACAACAGACCTTTCTGCGGCACTTGCAAATGATATAGACTTAATACCTTATGTTGGTGTTCAGTGCTTATCAGGTTCAGCAAGACATATTTATTTACATCATGAAAAAATTAGTAGGGTAATGTTTGAATAAACGTTTTAATGACGTATATTAGCATTAAACTAATTAAATTTAATCATAATGAAAGAAACCGAGTCCCTCATAAAAGAGGTGTGCAAATCTGTACAAAAATTACTAATACAAAAAAATAAAAATTACGGAGATTCTGCGATTAGTCCTTCTAATATTTTTTGTAGACTATCAGCTATAGACTCTATCTGTGCAAGAATAGATGATAAGCTTATGCGCATACAAAATAAAGGAATTAATGACGAAACAGAAGATACTATTACTGATTTAATAGGTTATTTAATTTTATTAAAAGTAGCTATAATAAAAGAAGAAGGTCAAAGTGATTACTACGAAGCTATAGATATAGATAAATCTATTTTAGAGGCTTATGATTCTGTAAATTATATTTTTAAGAAGAAAAAAAAGAAAAAATAATGGAAGCTATAAATCCAATAATAAGAAAAATAACTATAGGAGATTTAAAACAAGGATTAAGCTATAGGGTAGGTCAAGAAATGCTAGGGGGTCGATTAACCGTTACTGCGATTATTCAAGATGAGCCAGCCTGGTATAAACACCAACAGGTTGTTTATGACGTTTACGTAAAAGAAAAAGGTTCTGAGTTCTCAAAACCATGGAAACGTTTTTTTGACCAACCCACAGCTATAGAGTATGATATAGAAGATAGGGAACACTACGAAGTAAAATAATATGCAAATACCAAAAAACTTTTTTCTAGTAGAAGTAGAAAAACCGTATGAAGACACTGTAGAAATTAATGGTGTTGAAATAGAAATAAATATAACTTATAATCCTCTTGTGTTAGCTAGGCAATATGGTGTGGTTTACGAAACACCTGTTTCTTTACCAAAAGGGCTTGAATTTGATGTTAAAAAAGGAGATAAAATATATTTCCATCATCTTATTACAGCTAGTTCTTCTAACGCTTCCAACAAGGAGATTACTGATGAGGATTATAAAAGCAACCATTTGGTTGAGTGGATAGATAAAAAGAATATATATAAAGTACATTGGCAACACATATATGCTAGAGTAAGAAAAGGAAAATTAAAAATGTTACATCACTGGAATTTTGTAAAACAAAAAACAGAAACTGATGCTGATATAAAAACAAAGAGTGGTATTTATTTGAAGTCTGAAAAAGAAGACATAACTTTACATGGATACGTAGAGCATTTAAGCGATTGGATGAAGGGGCAAGGAATAAAAAAGGGTGACGAAGTAATGTTTTCTGAAAACTCTGAGTATAATATGAAAATAGAAGGCAAAACTCTAATGAGAATGAGAAATGTTGATATTTTAGCTAAAGTAGAATAGTATGGAAGAATATTTTAATTACCAAGAATACCATAAGCCAATGTTCCAAGAGGAGATTATTGACAGCTGTATGCACAATTCTTATGAGGTTATAACGGGCAATAAAACTATTGATGAATTGATAGATGAAAACGAAACGCCTTATTTCCTATGGAATGTAGTAGCTGGAGATATAGCTATAATAGATGTTCTAGAGTGTATGATTGATTATTTTGAGGATTTAGAGGATTATGAAAAATGCGCTAAACTATTAAAATTAAAGAAAGATGGCGAAATTAAATGTAGAAGAAAAATTAAAAGAATTAATAAGGTCAGGAACCGAGGCCTTTGATTTACTTCTAGAAGAAGTAAAAAAACCTGTTGACCCTGAGCTACAAGATGATAAAGCTAGAAATGCTATGAAGGCTAAAAAAGAATGCTTTATGGATGCGCAAGAGATTCTGATGGCTATAAACAAAATAGAAAAACAATTATCTGGAGATGAAGATAGTTCATCCGAAACCACCGAAGGTGGTTCTTTTAGGGCAGGATTTTCAGAACGCTTTGCTAAGAAGTAGAAAATTCGTATATTTACCCCTATATGCCTGAAAATTACTTAAAACATAAGAGAGATGAAAGCGATAGAGCTGGCTACACTGTTGTAGAAGATTCTAACAAACTTCCTATATTTAGTTATTTATCAAGAAGAGCTAACAATATAATAGTTAGAGTTAGAGGAACTTTTAATTTTGTTAGAGGAACAGTTGGGGGTATGTTTCAATTTAAAAAAAGAACAGATACAACAACTTATGCTACTGGAGAAAATATAGGCTTAATAAACATAAGTGGAGATTTATACGTTAGGTCAAATACAGCCGATTTATTTAGAATAGGTAGTTCTGGTAATATATACGTAACAAGAACCATAATTATGGAGGGGTCAACTATTAATGATTTTTCCACATCTATAGTTGTAACTGACCCTACGGCAAACAGAACTATTACTCTACCAGATGCAACAGGAACCGTTGCTTTAACTAGTGATATACCAGCGTCTATAGGAAAAGCTACATCTAGTGCTTTAGGTACAATAAAATTAGAAGATGATACAGAACAAAGCGTAGCTGCCAACTCAGTTTCTGCAACAGCTAGCCGTACTTATGGTATACAACTCAACAGTTCAGAGCAAGCGGTAGTAAATGTTCCGTGGACAGATACAGATACGAACACTCAACTTAGCACCGAGGAGGTTCAAGATATTGTTGGTGGAATGCTTGTTGGTACTGAAACTAGAATTGGAGTTACTTATGATGACACGAATGGTAGAATAGATTTTGTGGTAGACGATATGACTACAAACACAATGGGCAGTGGTTTTACAGTGTCTGCAACAACAGACTCTAATGCTACTACTATAACACAGGGTGATGATTTGTTTTTTGCTGCTGGTACAGGTATTACTTGTGAGACTACAGCTGATGGTACTGTGACAATTACAAATACCGTTTCAGATACTAATACACAAAATACTACAACTTTATCTTTTGTAGATAGTAGTGATGATATTATTTTAAGAAATACAACTGGTGGTGCTGGAAGTGGGACTGATGATATTAAAATAGTAGCAGGCTCAAATATAACCCTTACCCACACTGATGCTGACAACTTTACTATTGCATCCACCGATACTAATACTACATACTCTACAATGACCAGGACCACTTTAGGATTAGGTAAGTTGTTTAAAAACACCGTACAGACAGTTGGAGCTAATAGTGTTACAACTACCGCGTCTAGAACTTATGGCTTACAATTAAATGGAGACGACCAATTAGTTGTTAATGTACCATGGACAGATACTAATACTACATACACAGCTGGAACACTTTTAGATTTATCAACAACCACTTTTAATGTAGATTTAACTGAAGCTGCTGCTGCTACAATAGCAGCTGGAGATAATATAATATTTTTAGATGGAGGAGCTTCTGGAACCGCATCAAAAGGAAGTGTAAATGATGTAGCTACATTATTTGCGGGAAGCGCTGCTACAACAGGATTGTCTGCTAGTAGCGGTGTAATGTCTGTGAGTGACTTACACCCTGTTGGTGTAGATGGTGCTGCCAATCAATTATTAACAGACGATGGTGATGGTACAGTAACGTCAGAATCTGGCGCAACTTTAGATGATGGCTCTTTGGCTTTAACGTCAGCTACCACTAGTCAACCCACTGTATCGCTTACTACTACTAATAATGGTAATAAACCAGTCAATTTACATTTTATAAAAGACAGAGCCAGCACGACAGCTGCTTCTGGTGATTTTATTGGAAATACTGTTTGGTATAGCGATAATGCTAGTGGTACTCAAAAAATTTACGCTGAGCACATAGTAAAAGCTATGGGCGTTGTTAGCACTGATGAGTATGCAGAAGTTACTCTTACTTGCGCTACCAGTAGTGGTATAGCAAGTAGTAGGAAAACTATGATAACAGGGTCAGGTAGCCCCAGTTCTAATGAGGTTTCTGTAGGCATAGGATACGGTACTGGTTCTACAACAACAGTAGCTGGTAATCTAAGAATTGACGGAAGTGACATTCTTGCCGCTGGCAACCTTACTACTACCGCTAGTAATTTTGTAGTAGATGCTTCCAGTAATATAGAATTAAACGCTGATGGGGGGAGCATAACATTGTTGGATGCCTCCGCTCCATTAGCCAAATTTGATGGTGATGGTATAAGCTTTCAAGACAATACTGGAGCTGGTATTAAATTTGAAGGTGCAACAGATAATGCTCATCAAACAACCTTAAGTGTTATTGACCCTACAGGTACTAATGCTGTTAATCTACCTGATGATTCTGGAACCGTTGCTTTACAAGATAAAGGACATAAACAAAATGTAGTGCTTCCACAAGTAAGTTCATACGTGTTTTATATATATTATAAAGATAGCTGGTATTCAGCAAATTCATCTACAATGAGAGCATGGGGAAATGCTGCATTTGGTGATTACACTTTAACTGATGAAAAACATGCCTCTAGAATGTGCAGTTTTGTTGCTACTTCAGCGTGTACAGTTAAGTCATTGACTTTTAGTTTTTACGCATACTATGGTGTTGGGGCTACTGCAAATTTAGAATTTGGATTTTTTAAAGTTCCTATTGCAGATGGGTCTACCGCAGATGTTGATTTATTAAGTATAGCAGTTACATCTAGTCAAGACTTTACAAGTACAGAATATGTACAACAACAAAAAACTTTTACATTTACTGGTGCTAATGCGGCATTAACAGCAGGACAAGGTTTTGCTTTTATGTGTAGAGCATATGTTAATAATGCAAGCACTACTACCCAAATTAGAGCTCAAATATACGGCAATAGCACTTTAGAAATAGAATATACTTAAAATTTATAATAATGGCGTTAACAGGAAAAAAATACTCATCGGTACATAGTAAAACAGGAGGTGACAAAGATTTACTTAAAGATAAATATGACGAAGGTCATATAAGTACAATTACGGATTTTGGAGAAGAATATCCTCATTTAGTTGCTTTAGTTTATCAAATACAAGAAATGCAAGATGAATTAGATTATCTTAGAACAGAGATTTCAGCTAATAAAGATAAGACTACGTTTCCTGGATTTGGCTCTAAAAATAGTCAAGCGTTAGCAGGTGATACAACAACTATATCTACAGCACAAGCAAATGCTATAACAGCTAACACAGCCAAAACTACATTTCCTGGGTTTGGAACAACTTCAGGTACAGCCTTAGAAGGTGATACTACTTTATTACAATTAGGAACTAGTAGCACAACAGCGTTAAGGGGTGATACTAATATAGTAACAATAGGTAGTAGTACAACAATAGCTTTTGGGGACATGATAACGGTTACACATCCAAAAACTGGTAAGATTACTGGGTATAATATAGTAATGACGGTTACAAATGGCGGAGTGAGCAAATCAATAACGCTAACATTAACTTAGTCGTTTAATAACTTTCTTTTTATTTGCGTTATATTCTCTTCTTTTGGCTTTACAACCATCACATCGACACCCATTTCTATAGGCTGTTACTGATGGACAAGGCATTCCCTTTCTAGCTCTAGAAGCAGCATAATTACATGATGCGTGAGAAAACGCTATATTATCTAAGTTAAAAAACAAATTTTTTGGCTCTTTAGAATCTAGCCACGGTTTTTTATGTTCTATAGTAAACTTTTGAATATCTGTTATTTCGGCTCCACATTGATAACACCAGTTAAGGTCTAATCTTTTGGCAAATGAAAATAATATAGCTTTTTTTAGTCTGTTGGAGGCAGTACCAGGATTCATTCCTAACTGCTTTGTTTTCTTAGATTTAATGCACATTATTTGCCGACTTCTTTTATCGCTATTTCATGTGCCATTTTAAAGGACTTGCCCTGCTTCATTAGTTTTATCATTAAGTTTATGTGTTTTTTGCTATGATGCTTTCTATGCTTTTTAATTAACTCTTTTTGTTTGTCAGTTAACCCATCTGTTTTTTTCTTAACAGATATTTTTCTTTTGGAGCCCTTTCCTCTAGCATTTCTATCTCCCTGACTGTTGTCGCTGCGGCCTTTATTAACTGAAGACTCTTCAGATTTAACACTACCATCTTTTTGATGAGACCAGTCCATTCCATCCCCATTTCCATAAGTACCCTTGTCTCTATTTATCTTATTTAAAGTAGCTCGTTTAGAAATAGCACCCTTGCTTGCGTGAAATTTCCTATACTCCTCTTTGTAGTTTCTTTTAGCCATAATGCAAATATATAAAAAAAAATGAATACGGCAATATATTTTTTAGGTATGAGGTATGTGTAGGTTGGGGATAATATACATATAAGGTCCACCCCTCCCCCGTACCCGAATTGAATATCTAAACCCCACTCCCGTACTTTAAACTTTATAGAATGGAAATCAAACTTCGTTTTATTCCAAACACTATCACTATATAAAAATAAAATATGAAATACCAATTTTAATTTCAACTAATAATATTATTATTATGTGTTCAGCTATTAACATTTTATTGTTAATAAAGTATAAAGATATATATATGAATAAGTGTGTAATATTTTTTTATATGTAAAATATTTTGTATATTTATATTGTAAACGAAATACAATATTAATTTAAATATATAACTATGAAAATATTAAAATATCAACCAATGGAAAATTTTAACGCATGGAGTGGGGCAATAGATACTTTAGAAACAATTAAAGAACATAGAAAAATTAAACAATTAGAATCTTTAATTGAAGAGCTATTTTTTGAGCAAACACTAACAGAAACACAAATAAATGATTTTCTTTGGTTTGAAGATGAATATATTTTTAAACAACTAAACATTAAAGAATAATATTATTTTTCATGGCGTGAAATTGGGGGATTTATTCCCCTTTTTTCTTTTTATATATATAAATAATTAATCACTATCACACACAGAGCCACAATTTTTAAAAAAAAATTCCCCCCCTCAAATATACAAAATATTTTCCTATTATACAAATAATTTGCCCACTATTTATAAACAAAAAAAATACAATATTATTAACAAAAAACAGCTTATTTGTTTGGATATGTCAAATTTTTGTGTAGTGGTGAGATGTGGTGAAATGTGGGATAAT
>Ga0209232_1001189_pt1 | contig 14376 bp, 31 predicted proteins | sample ETNvirenome_2_60_FD_184066 | JGI IMG/M metagenome (GOLD analysis project Ga0209232, IMG submission 184066) | Marine viral communities from the Pacific Ocean - ETNP_2_60 (SPAdes) (version 2) | ecosystem: Environmental > Aquatic > Marine > Oceanic | place: Pacific Ocean | collected 2013-06-22
CTATGTTTTTAAATTTATTTTTTTAATTTTGCTTTTTCTTTAGCCTCTTTTTTAGCTTTTCTTTTAGCTCTTGCCTTATGCCAAGCTCTACTAAGTACTGTTCCTGTATACTTGTCATCTCTTCCAGATTTAATTTCAGAGATTTCTTTTTGAGATTGAGCTTTTTCTACTTTATCTCCTGATTTCTTAGCTTTCTTAATATCTTTCTGTTTTTTATTAGGATGGTTCATAGGAAAGCTAATTATACTAATATACTACTTATTTTTCTCACATTTTAGGTAAAATGCTCTGTGAAGCCCTGTAAAGCTCTCTAACAAATTTTATGCTTTTTTGGACCTCTACTATTCCCAACTATAATCAATTAAGTTACAGAGCATTCTATGAGGTCATTTTTTAAAAAATACTAATTATTCAAGGCATTTAATTCATTCTGCATTTGATAATGTAATTTACCAAATTTTACTAAACCTAAATCAATTAATGTTTCTATTAATTTAAGATCATGTCCTTTAAAAAATCTTTTTGCTTCAAATTTAGGAAGGTTAGCTATTTCAGAAATAATTTTACCTTCTGTATTAATTACTATTTTAAAAGAAATTATATTAGCTTCTTTATTTTTATTATTCTTTCTCATTCTATGTGTTTAAAATTAATTTTATTCTCTTTACCTTTTAGTCCTGCTTTCATATAAGTTGTTGCTCTCCCTTCAAAAAAGTTTTGATGTTCAACACCCATAACTTCATCAAGCCACTCTAAAGGATTTTCTTTTTGATTGTAATTAGGTTTTAGTCCTAACTGTAATAATCTTCGATCAGCAATATATCTGTTGTATTTATACATATCTTGTTTGGTAAGTCCTTCTATATCTCCCATTTCAAATACTAAATCTAAAAATTTATCTTCTAGTTTTACCATCTCTCTACAAATTTCGTATATTTCTTTTTTAAAATCATCTGTCCATATTTCTATGTTTTCTTTTATAAACTCTCTAAAAACTCTTGTCATAGCTTCTACATGTAAAGATTCATCTCTTATAGAATAAGTTACAATTTGGCCCATACCTTTCATTCTTCCAAATCTAGGAAAATTTAACAAGATAGCGAAACTACTAAACAATTGTAGCCCTTCAGTAAAAGCTGAATAAACTGCAAGAGTTTTAGCTATTGTTGTTTTCTGTGATTTTTTAGGATTAAATTTACCTACATAATCATGTTTGTCTGCCATTTCTTCATATTCTGCAAATGCTCTGTATTCTTTTGAAGACATACCTACAGTATCAAGTAATAAACTGTATGCATGTTGATGAATAGATTCCATATTTGCAAAAGAAGCCATCATCATTCTAGCTTCAGGTTTTTTAAATAGTCTCATATATTTGTCTGTATAACCAGCACCTACATCAACATCAGATTGAGTAAACAATCTAAATATTTGTGTTATAAGATTTCTTTCATTGTCATTTAAGTCTTGCCAATCTTTTACATCAGTATGTAATGGCACAGATTCTGGTAGCCAATGCATTTGATTTTGTAAAAAATAGTAATCGAACATCCAAGGATATTCAAAAGGTTTGTAATAGTCTCTAGTTGTTAATAAACTCATTCTGTGTCCTCCGTAAAATATGTGTTTAGTACTTCTATTTTATCATGATAATCTGCCATGTGTCCTAATTCTTTTTCTATAGTTTCCATAATATCGGAATGCTCCCCAACACCTACACTTTTTTGTAAATAGTTTTCTACATTTATTCTGTGTTTGTGTAATTGTCCTGTAAAATACTGTATTAAAACAGCAATAGTTATTTCTCTGAAATCATCCATTATGCCTCCTTGTCTAGATTCCATTTAGCTCTTTTTTCATAATTAGGTTTATTAATTTTTTTAATAAATCTAGAAAATTCTATTTGTGATTTTAAATTTATATACCATTTATGACCATCTCTTTCTGCATCTAAAAAAATTGCTCTAGTAAATAACAAAGGTATAATAACTGAACAATGTATAGTAAAAGATAAAATACTATTATAACCATACCAACCTAAATAGTAAGTAGCAATCAATCCGAAAAAGAAACTCCATATTGTAAATAATATTAAAGTAAAATAAGCCTGAATAGATGGTTCAGGAATATACTTGAGTGGATTATATCTATTATCCATAACAAGTTTCCAACATTCATCTATCCAAAATAAAAATTTTAATAATTTTTGTTTCATTTGTATGTCTCCTCCAATAATTCTATGACAAAATCTTTAAAAGAATTTTTAAATTGTTCCATATCCCATCCTCTTCTACTCTGATAAATAAATTCATGGATTTGATCATTATTAGCCTGTAAGTTTTTATTTTTTTCTTTAGCTCTTTCTTTTATACAATCAACAGTACAAACCCACATGACTAATGCTTTATTTTCATCTTCCCATTTTACTATACTATCCCAATTTACATTCATTTTTTTTACCTCTAAATATTACTACCATAGAATCATGCAAACCAGATTTAATCGGTGTTTTAGGATTATCTTTATCATCTATATTTAAAAATTTTAATCTACCTTTTACAAATCTAATTTCTGAAGCATTAGGTAATATAAGATTATGAAATAATTTAGTTGAAGTTGAGACAGGTAATAGGCAAACACACACTTTGCCTTTTTGAGCTTCTCTTATACTTTGTATTATAAACATAGTTTTTATTTTTTTATCGTATGGTGGATTTACAAAATTAGAATTACCCCATTCTGTTTTTAATCCATCAAACTCAGAGTGTGCTGGACAAGGATCAAAGTCAAAATTAAACTCTTTATCTAACTCGTTATAAAAATCATCAGGTGTTTTCCAATGATTTGAAAACTGTATGCTCTTTCTTTTTCTAACTTTTTTGTCCCATCTTGTCATTTACCTTGTCCTCTATATTTTTTGTAGCTTCTTTTCATATTTTTATTCATAGTAGCAGTACCTAAATTACCTCTGCCTATAGAAGTTCGTTTACCTCTAGCTCCTGTTGCTGGAACATGTACTGTTGTGCTTGTCCACCTTTTAGCCATTATCCCTCACAACTTATACATTCTACTTCATCTAGTTTAATTCTAGGTACCTTTATATTAACATTTTCAGCAGTTTTAGCAGCATTTGATCTGAAGTAATATAAAGATTTTAATTTATGCATAGCATACCAATGAACATCATGCACATACTGTAAATATTCATCATGCACTTCTTGTAGTTCTGTTGCTTGTGGTAATTTAAAAAATAAATTTACACTTTGAGCTTGGCAGATAAATTCTTGTCTTTTATATGCATGTTCTATTATCCATATCTGATTTATTTCATCAGCTGTTTTGTATATTTCTTTTTCTTCTTCGGTAAAAATATTTAAATGTTGAATAGAACCCTCATTTGCAAATATATCTTTCCAAATGCTTTTTAATTTTTTTTGAGATAATTTTTTAGAGTTTAAAAGTTTTTCTAAGTTTTTATTTTTAACTTGGAAACTACCTGACAAAGTTTTGTGAGTATAAACATTAGCCCTAACCGGCTCAATTGAAGGAGATGTCCCACCACAAATAATACTAGAAGAGGCATTAGGAGCAATAGCGAGAAGGTGAGCATTCCTAAATAAAAGACCAGACGAATCAGGGTAAGACCCACGACTCTCAGATAATTTTTTAGAAGCTGCTTTGCTTTGTTTGTTAATTTTTTTAAATATTCCATAGTTAATTCCAGTTGCTTGTAGGCCTTCAAATGGAATGTTATGTTTTTGGAGATAAGAGTGGAAACCCATAGCACCAAGTCCAAGACTCCGTTCTCTATATGCACTATAAGCTGCTTTATGTAACCCCATTTTTCCTTCTTTGACATAATTTTTAAACCTCTTATAGTTTAAATTATATTCTCCAAACTCAGATGTGTCCACCACATGATCTATAAAATGTTGTATAACATTATCTAACATTGTTATAAGGTCTTCTATAAATTGTTTATCATCTTTCCATTTATCATAAGTAGCTAGATTAACACTAGATAAACAGCAAACTGCAGTTCTTTCTTCATTTGTTGGTAAAACTATTTCTGAACATAAATTACTTTGTTTTATTTCTAACCCTAAATTTTTTAAAGATTCTGGTAAATGTTTATTACAGGTATCAATATTAATCATGTAAGGTTCTCCAGTTTCTGCTCTAGCATCTATAATTTGCCACCATAAATGTCTAGCATTAACTATTTTTATAGGTTGTTTTGTTTTTGGGTCTATTAATCTCCATTCTTCATCATTCTCTACAGCTTTTAAAAATTCGTTAGTAATATTAACTCCATTATGTAAATTTAAACATTTTCTATGTAAGTCTCCTCCAGATTCTTTCCTCATAATAATAAATTCTTCTATTTCTGGGTGAGAAACATCCATGTAAGCTGCATAACTACCTCTTCTTGTAACTCCTTGATTGAATGCCATCATTTGAGAATCAACAACATGCATAAATGGAATAGAACCTGTAGATTTACTACCATGTTTTGTAGAAACTCCATTACTTCTGACATCTCCCCAATATCCTCCAATACCTCCTCCCATAGAAGCTAACCAAATATTTTCATCATAGTGACTAGAAAGACCCTCTCTAGAGTCTGGGACATAATTTAAGAAACAACTAATAGGAAGACCTCTAGAAGTTCCACCATTAGATAGTATAGGAGTAGAAAACATAAACCAAAACTTAGAAGAATAATCATATAACCTTTGAGCCAAGGAAAAGTCAGTAACATTTTTATATGTTGCAGCAAATACACTAGCTCTTGCAAAACTTTCTTGAGCATGAGTTTCATCTTTCCAAAAATATCTATCTCTTAAAGTTACTAAACTAAATTCATCTAAATTTTGTTCTCTACTATAATCTATTATTATACCTAAGTATTCTTTTTTACCAACTTTATCCATCTTTTCCCTCTATAAAATCTTTAGCTGTGTCATGAATATACAACATTATTAATGCATAGTGTAATATTTTAAACAAATCTTTTCTTTCTTTGCCTTCTTTTTTACCATACCTTTTTGCATATTTCATAATGTTACCTATACAAAAACCTTCACCATGACCAGAATCAATTATAACATCTGTAGCTTGATACTTATCAGTAGCATAGTGCTGTCCGTAAGTATCATATATATACATATCTAACTCTTTTATAAGTTCATTTTCTCTAAATTTATACATCAAGACCTCCTATTATTTCTTTTAATGTTATGTTTGGATTTTTTTTAACTTTTTTATAAAACCATTTTAATGAGTATGCACTTAACATAAATTTATTATTTGCAAAAATGTGAGTTTGTCTTGGTAAAAACTGATCTAAATTTTTTGAATTTATTTTAGATTTATCTTCTCCTTCTGGAACCATAGTATGTAACCATTCTATAAGAAGTTGTTTTGCTCTTTTCCTATTTCTTTTTGCTTTCTTTCCATTCATAATATATTTCCTCTACTTTAGGTTCTGATTCTATATGAGTCATAAAAACTTGTCCTCTTGCATACTTAAATATTCTTAATCCTTTACCATCATTTGCATCTTTATGACAATTAAATTTATGTCTACAGTATAAACAAAGTCTGGGTAATTTCATATTACCAGAAGTTCCATCAGGTATTGGCTGATAACAAAGCTCTGGAGGTGTGTCTTTTTTTATAATTTTTTTTAAATTATCTATTCTTTTAACAACATTAGGTTTATCAAACTCATCAGGTCTAAAAAGGGCTAGTTCTCCTGTTTCTTTATTGACTGCTAAAAATCCTCCTTTGTTAGTTTTTTCTGATTCTTCATAGCCAGACAACTGAGTAATATAACCAAATGAATCTTCTTGTGCTAAAGTTCCTTCACTAAATTTTTTAAAAGCATAAGAAGAAGCAGTTTTAATATCAACAACTTCACCATCTATCTTACAGTCCATGTGTCCTTTTACACCTTTCACACTAACTTGTTTTTGTTGATCAGTTACCTTGTGTCCAGATAATTTAGTTAAAAATATTAGAACTGATTCTAGTAGATGTCCATATAAAAATTTTATAAATAGTGAAGGATTGTTTATGTCTTGACTAACTTCACTTCTAGCATCAAACCATAATTGTCTTTCAGGTTTTCCAATATTTGACATCCGTAAAATGTTTTTACTTTTTTCTTCAGGAAAGGCCCAACCTCTTAAAGCTTCTTTCATGTCTTCGGCAAAATCATCTAAATCTTTTTCTTTTACTTTTAAAGGTTTATTTTTAGATAAAGGCTCTAAAGACTTGTAAATATCTTCAACTAAAGTATTAAGATTTTTTTTCTTCATTTTTAATGATGTTTTCTAAAATAAAAATAGCATCTAGAAAGTTTATTTTATACCATTCATTCCTACACTTATAATTATTTTTTAATTTTTGTTTCCACTTATTTTCTAAAACTTTACAATCTTCAACTAACTTTCCATATTTTAACTGATAATCTCTAAAGGGACTAAATGTTTGATAATGTTTAAACCTGTCCATAACATCTGCAGCCCTTCCTATCTTGATCCAGCCCTTCCAAGCTTTGTTAGTTATAACATACACAAATCCTTTTTTAACAGTTTTATATTTACCTAAACTTTGAAAAGCAGCTTCTTCAAATGTTTTATAATTTCCCGGTTTGTGTAAAGGATGTGATTTACTAATGTATTTACCATTGACATACATCCTGTTTTTGTTTTTTTTAATATGACTTTCTATACTTCTTAGATAGCCATCACTTGATCCACTATAAAACCATTTACCATTCTTTAGAACTTTATTTCTTACATTAATGTGTTTCACTCCAATTATCTCCTACCTTGTATTCTCCATTCATATCACATCTTAAATCTAAAAGTTTACCGGCTTCAACCATAGACTTAACTGCCATCTCTCCAAAAAAATCTGCCTGTTCCTCTTTTACTTCTACTTGCCATTCATCATGTATGTTAGCTACAAATTTAAAATCTAGGTTACTACAATTAGCCCATTTATTTAACAACACTAAAGCTTTTTTCATAAAAATTGCTCCGGCACCTTGTAGTAAAGTGTTTAAAGCTCCATGTTGTGTTCTAATAAAAAGTTTTCTACCATCTAATCCTGTGATCCATCCTTTTGATGATACTCTCGACACTTTTGTTCTAAGTTTTCTAAGTGAAGGGATATTATTAAGAAAACTGTTTCGTAGTCTTTCACCATCTTTCGTATCTCCTCCAACCACACTTCCAATTTTTTTATCTCCGGCTCCGTATATGAAGGCATAGATAAAAGTTTTTGCTTCATCTCTGGTATTAAGTCCTGCAAGTTTTCTATTTGTTTCATGTATGTCTCCTGTAGTTACATTTTTTATATAGTTTTCATCATTCATATAATGGGCTAACAATCTAAGCTCTAATTGACTAGCATCTATACCAACTAATTTATATCCCTCTTCTGTTGTCCAACAAGCTCTACATTCTTTTCCATAAGGTGAGTAAATGCTCGGCACTTGAGCCATATTAGGTTTTCTATGAGTCATTCTTCCTGTGATCGTTCCATTAGGAATCACGAAACCATGAACTCTTCCATCTTCTTCAACAGAATCTACCCAACTTTGTATCTGTGCTATTCTTTTTTGTATCAATAAAAATTCTGCTATAAGTTTTGCCTCTGGTATATTGTCTATTTCATATAAAGTTATCTCGTCTACTATTGGCTGTCCTGTTGGAGTAAATTTTTTAGGCTTCCACCCAAAATCTACAAGATACTCTCCGATCTGTTTCCTAGAACCTAAATTAAATTCTTGTAATTCTTTTCTATAAAAAGGCTCATAGTTATTTGTTTTAATAATCCTGTCGTACTCATCTTGTCTTAAACCCCTTTTAGATAGAGTACCATCTTTTTTCATTGTGGGTATTATAAATTTAACATCAAGCATTCTAGGTAGAAATACTTTTTTTACCTCTCTCTCTATGGCCTCTATTCTTTCTCTCAAAGAAGCTAGTAAAATTTCAGAAGCTACAGAATCAAATTTAAAACCATTAAGCTCTTGTTCTTTTATTATAGGAGCCACATCATGTTCTAGTCTCATAGATTCTTTACTAAATTCTTTAGATAATCTGACTAAATTACTATAGATTCTGGTATTAACTTTTACATCTTGGACACAGTAATCTAACATTTCTTCGGAAAAAGAATCAAACTGTTCAAATTCTATTTTATTTATCCCTAATGTCTGGCCCCAAACCTCTAAAGAGTGGCCTCCTTCTCTTACTGGATTAAATAATCTAGATAATACTAATGTATCTACCACCTTACCTTCATAATCAAAGTTTAATAATTTTTTTAGGACTGGTAAATCAAAGCCAATAATATTATGCCCTATAAGTTTATCTGCTTGTGCTAATAGTTTTAAACCTTTTTCTAAATCATCTGGTCTAAATTTATATACTTTTTTAGTTTCTATATCTTGTGCAACTATACACCAAACTTTTGTAGCTTTAATATCATCAGTTTCTATATCAAAAACTAAATTCAAAAATCCTCTCCAACATATTCATGCTCTACCAATCTTCCTGTTTCAGATTGATATATAAGTTGACAAGCCACACCAACATCACCTGTATATCTTGATTTTAAAACTCTAAGTTTAGTTGTGTTAGCTTCTTCTTCATTTTCGGATTGTTGATTTCTTTCTAATGCAATAACACAATCTGATAATTGAGCTATACTTTGTGATCCTCTTAAATGTGAAAGACTTACCTCTATGCCATTCTCATGTCCTTTGTCACTAGAAGTTCTTCTAAGATGTGAAACCAGTACAACACCGGCTCCTGTTTCCTCTACTATACTTCGCAATCTAGTCATAATGTTGTCAATAGCCCTTCTTTCATCTCCTTCTGATACAGCTGTCACTAGCATGTGTAAATGATCTATAATCACCCATCTACAATCACAGCTTATTATCATAAACCTAAGTTTTGAAAATATTTCTTCAATGTCATTTGTTCCAAAATGAGCATGAATCCACACCCTATTTTTATTTTCTCCGTCATAAAGAATTTTAAAAAAATTATCTACTTCATCTTCACTAAAAGTTTCTCTAACTTGATCTATATATAATCTAGCATTTGCTTCAATAGACAAAATGCCATCAATTGTTCTTCTCCAATCTTCTTCTAGAGCTATAATACCAACATTATCTTTGGTGGTTTTTATTAGATGATGTTCTAGCTCTCTAGTCACACTCGATTTACCTAATCCTGTGCCTCCTGTTAAAGTCAATAATTCTCCTTGTCTTAGACCATATAGTTTTTTATTTAAGCCCTCCCACATATAGGGTACTGATTCTTTCTTTTCTCTTTTTTTATAATCAGTATTTTTTTCAGACACATTAATTACACCTGATGGGGTATAGGTTTTAGAGTCCCAATAAGCTTGTGTAAAAGCTTTAATTTGATTCTGCCTTAACATATCATTAGCATCTTTAAAACCCTCTGGTATGGACATAATCTTAGCTTTCCCCGGTTTGAATAGTTGTGCTACTTTGTTTGCAGCTTCTTTACCATGCACATCATTATCGAAACAGATAATTATCTCTTCAAAGCCCTCTAAAAATTCTAAACTTTCCTTAACATCTTTTACAGCTCCCTGTGATCCAGTCCTTATAGAAACAACCTCCCACTTTTTGCCTAGCAATTGATAACCGGCCATAGCATCACATTCACCCTCAGTCAACAATACTCTTCTACCTTGCTTGAATAAGTTTTCTCCAAATAAACCTGCTCCTGAAAAACTACCAGATACAAAAAAACTTTTATCTTTAATATATCTAGTTTTTGTAGCTACCAACTCATGTTGATTGTAGTAAGGATAATGGTGTTGTTTTATGTCCCCATGTTCATCAAGAGTTACTTTGACACCATACTTTTGTGCCACATCTTTGCTGATGCCACGATCAATTAGAGCATGATAATCAGTATCTCCCTCTGGCTTACAATCTTTATCTGGTATAGATGATGAAGGCTCCTCATAATTTTTAAAAAATTTACCACAGCTAAAACATTTTGCTGATCCATCATCATTGACACTTACTGCATCTTTAGAGCCACAGGCATGACATGGCTGATGTAATTTTACAAATCCCATATTTATCTCCTTTATATATTATTTATTTTCTTGTTTTGATTTAGGTTGCACTAAAGCATTAGCTTCTTCAACTTTTTCTTTTATAAAATTTTGTAGGTTATCTCTACTAAAAACAAGAGAGTCAACTATTATATTTAAGGTAGAAACTCTAGAAATATTTGTTTCTACAGCTCTCCTAGTTTTTTCATCTTTGATTAACTCTGTATCATAGTTATTAAATTCATTTGCTATGACTTTATTATCTTTATCTAATTTTGGAAATCCGATTATCATTTGTCCTCCTTAAAAATCTAATCCGTCTTCGTTTGCTTCAGTTGGGTCTTCGTCACCCTCTGGAGTATATTCTTTTAATTCTAATATTTTTACCTTAGAAATCATGTAATTTGTAAATTTACCATAGCTATTCTCTATTGTATAAATATAGTATTGTATTTTAGCTCTTGTGCCATTACCTACTATAACATCTCTTCCATTGTCATGAAATTTAAAAGGCTGCCCCTCTTCAGTTATAACAGGTGGTGGTGGATTTTGTGTGCCATCTTTTCTCTGTGTGTATTGCTTAAAATAAATACTATCTGCAATACCATTATCTTCCCAAGCCTTCATTTTAATATTCATTTCTTTAGCTTGAGTAATTTCTTTTTTATCTACTGGACATAAATAAGCCTCATAGATACCTTCTTTTTTAAATTTAGTGTTAGGTCTGTTCAGAGATGGATAGAACAAATGTCCTTCCATTACATGTTTAACAAACTTACCACTATCATCTTTAATTTGTTTAGTCATTTTCTACCTCCTTTGTTTTTGAAATTAAGACTAAAGCATCATAATGCTCAAAAAGACAAGATACAGGTCTAATTGTATATAAATTACCTGCTCTTAGTGTTTCATAGCAAACTTTATTTCTATAAAAATCTGCATAATTTTTAAGAACATAATCTTCCCACTTTCTATATTGATCTGTGGACAGACTAATTGGTTTACCATACATTAAATGATGATCCATATTACACATAAAAAAAATTATAGAAGATCAGTCTGAGTTTTGCAACTCTTGTCTTCTATATTCTTTTGCAGTTATTAGAATATCTAAATGGTTATAAATACGATAACCAATAAAATCTTCTATTAAATTTTCACATAAAGCATGAAGTTCTTGTGCTGACAGTCTTTTTATCTTTTCGGCAACTTGTGCAGCTTTTTGTATATCTTGATCAGATTTTGACATACTTATCCCTCCATGTGTAAAAATAAATAATAACCTAAAAAGTCAATTAACATTAACTCTATAGGCTTACTACCCCAACACTCGAAAGCATGAGTTTCAAACTTAGCTATCAGCTCTTCATCAAATGCTATATCTTTTGGCCAATTTGCATTTACAAACTCTGCAATTTGTTCTTGGATCATATTATTAGTTAAATCTTCATTCATAGTAATTCTACCTCCTTAAATTTATTTAGTATACCTAAAAATAATATTGCAACTGCAACACTATTTAACATAATTAAAGCTCTGTCGTTCCATAAACAAGAAACAACGAGCCACAAACTACAACCTATTATACTAAAAAATAAATCGTAATTGTTCAAACCAGAGGCCCTTGATATAATCCCCATTAAAAGAATTAAACTAGCACACCATTTTATATACCAATCTAATGTCTTTTTCTTTTTAACCATTTTCTTCTCTTAACAATAACCAATCAGCAACAATTTCTGTAGCTCTATCATTGGATAATTTAAATTTGTTTTGTAATTTTGCAGGATAGCCATCAATGTTAGCAACCGAGCTGTCTGTAATCTCATCTAAAAATGTGAAATATTTTTTTATATTATTTTCCATATCTAAAGTTTAGTGCTAGTTTATTTAGATTTAAGACTGATTTGAACTCTAGCAAACTCAGTCTGCACATATTGGCTTTGTTGTTTATCGTCTGTTCAAACCCCTCGCTAAATGAGAAAAATCAGACTAGGCAGTTTTTTAGTTCCGAAGATAACTACCAACTCCTCCAACAGCAACATAACTATCGGTTTTTATAGTGCCTGTCAACACTTGTTTAGTAAAACGCTACACCTCGTAGGTAAATACTTGTACGAATTACTAAAAGCAAGGTGTTGTTTATATGTGACTTCTCCTAGCCTAACTTACAGAGTATATATCCTCTATTGTAAGTTACAAACTTCAGTGCCTCATCAAACAAACGACTATTCTCCTTTAAGTCCTTGTCGGATTCTAGGACACCTTGCAAACTTTTTAATCTTCCTCCTCGTCTTTTTTTATTTGGATATAAGTCACTACTATACCTCCAATAATTACAAACAAGACTAAAGTTATTATTATTGCAAAAACTACACCACTAAATAAGCTATAGTAAGTTTGCATTTGAATATAATCATTTACTTGTATCATTTTTTATCCTTAGTGTTTTTTTCATCTTGATCTAATTTATTATTTCTCCAACTTTTACTACCATATATGAAGTCTGTAATTTTATCAATATGTTTTTTTCTCTGCTCATATATTTTGTCTTGTATTTTTTTACTCATTGTCCCACTCACTATTAAACCAAACTGCAAAACCTACTGCTATTGATACAAACAGTAAGAACAATACTATTATCTCAGCACTCATCATTTATTAACCAATTCTTGATATTCTTTTTCTGTTCTAAATTCTGCAAATTGAATATCGAATATTTCATTATCTCCAAGTTTTATATTATGCTCTTTCATAAAAGACTGTTTAACCGATTGTTGATATTCTTCTTCTGTTTGAAATTTTTTGCCTACATTAAATACAGAATATGTAATAACGCTAACCTCAGTTTTCTTATTATATCTCCCTGTTATTTTTTTAATCTTCATTTCTCCTCCTCATATTCTTTATCTGTTCTTTCATCTGCCCACAAGCCCTCAGTCGAGCCACAAGACAAGCAAGTGTTGGTTTTAGTATCAACATTTCTACTACCACAACACATACAACATAACGGCATATTAGCTATCTCTAGCCAACTATATGATTGTTTCATCATTCACTCCTTGTTCTTCACTTGCCTCTAGTATTGCTTCATCCATAATTGGCTCAGTAATCTCATAACATCTATCCCAATCATTATTCTCAGCAAAACGAATTGCTCTTGGGAAGTAGTATGAAGCTCCCCTATTTTCATTACCACCACCATTGTTATATAAATCGTAGTAAGCATTAATAAGTTTTCTAAACCTTTCTAGTTTAGGATTATCTTCTGGATTTTCTACCTCATTTACATTAGGTATCAACTCCATTAGTTTATCTCCTAACTTTTGATACTTACCATTGTTATTCCAATAATTACTCACTATTGATCTCCTCATTAATTTTTTTAATATTTTTTAGGTAAGTTTTTCTGTCGATCTTACCCAGATACATTAACTCTTTCTCAAAATAAAGGGCCGACACCCACTCCTCATAGGATTTGAAACGATTTGGGAAAGGCCTAGAAATAGACTTATTAGACTTTATAGACTTATTAGCTGTCTTATTAGCTTTGCTAGTCATATTTGCTCCTTTATTGTTGTTGTTGTTCTAATAAACATAACAGTTAGCTCTAAAGTATCTGTGGAGAAACACCTTGTCAAGCCCTACGAAGTAAAAACCTATATGTTTTTTTCTGATCTATGATCTAAACTGATCTGACTACTGACTAACAACTTAATATAAAAAAGACCTACTTTATTAGCATAGTCTGTTGACTATACCTAGCATTAAGCATACTATATTACTGTGAGAAATCACATAATTTTTAGATATATTTTTCATATTTAATACTCCTTATGGCCCTCTTCATTGAGGGCTTTTTATTTCTTGACATAATATTGATCTTATTATTTAATTTACTATATAATTTTTTAACTAAATAATTTTAAGGAGATTAATAATGGCACATATACATTTAATAAAAGATAAAAAAGGGGAAGAAGTCGATAGGAAGTATTATTGTTCGGATAGCTGTAATACTTACGATAATCAAGATAATTACAAAGGTTGGAATGGTTGTAATGAAATATCTTTTACACAATATTGCGATAGAAAGGGTTGTGGCAATATCATTAAGGGGGTTGAAGATGAAGAAATATAAAGTATATACAAAATGGATTGGCTATTCTGAAATAGATGTAGAGGCAAAATCAAAAAAACAGGCAAGAGAAATGGTAGATACTGATAATTATGATGAAGAAAACGAAATCC
>Ga0209232_1001190_pt1 | contig 14373 bp, 10 predicted proteins | sample ETNvirenome_2_60_FD_184066 | JGI IMG/M metagenome (GOLD analysis project Ga0209232, IMG submission 184066) | Marine viral communities from the Pacific Ocean - ETNP_2_60 (SPAdes) (version 2) | ecosystem: Environmental > Aquatic > Marine > Oceanic | place: Pacific Ocean | collected 2013-06-22
GGCAAAACAACTAGGATACGCATGTATAAATATGAACCTTTCAAAAGAAGGCATATCATGCAACAGAAGTATGATACGTAGAACATTTGACGCTAAAGGTGTTGACTATGCATCAGAATTGATAATAGAAAATATCAAAAATCTATTACAAATTGTACAGTGGAATAATGAAAACGGCATAAAGGTATATCGAATGTCAAGTGATATGATGCCTTGGATGTCTGAATATGAACTATCAGATTTACCAGATTTTCAAGAAATATGTGCTTTACTTAAAGCTGTCGGTAAACTTGCAATGGATAACAATCAACGTTTATCATTTCATCCAGGCCAATTTTGTGTACTAGCTTCTCCAAATGAAGATGTAGTACTCAACGCTATGAATGAACTTAACAAATCTGCACAGATTATGGACCTTATGGGTCTACCAAAGTCTCGTATGGCAAAAATCAATATCCATGTAGGTGGCGCCTATGGCGATAAAAAATCTGCGCTAGAAAGATTTTGTAAAAACTTCTTGCGACTACAACCTTCAGCACAAGCACGTCTAACTGTCGAAAATGATGACAAAGGCAATATGTACTCTGTAAAAGATTTATATGAAGGTGTATACAAAGTTGTTGGTATACCTATTGTATTCGACTACTTCCATCACAAGTTTTGTACAGGTGGCATGACTGAAGAAGAAGCACTAAAACTTGCTATATCAACCTGGCCAAAAGGTGTAAAACCATGCACTCACTACTCAGAATCAAGACGTGCAGAACAAAAACTTGTAATAGAACAAATATGCGAAAATAATAATATTACAATGGAACAAATGCAAGACTGGCCAACTCTAGCAGGAATGTACAAAGAATTTAGTAAAATTAAAGAACAAGCACATTCAGATTATATTGTAGACGAAATTAAAGATTACGGCCTAGATATTGATGTTGTTGTTGAAGCAAAAGCAAAAGAACTAGCGGTACAAAGGTACCAAAAAAAATATAAAAAAGTTTTAACAGAAGTTTTACCATGTTAGATTTTTTTATTATATTAACTAAATAATAATTAAAAAGAGGAGAAAAAAATGGCAATTGACTTAGATGCAATTAGACGCAAACTCGGAGATTTACAATCTCAAACAACAAGGACTTCAAGCTTATGGAAGCCAAGTCCAGGAAAAAATCAAGTAAGAATAGTACCTTATCAGCATGATAAAGCAAATCCATTCTTGGAATTGTTTTTTCACTATGATTTAGGTAAAAGAAACTATCTTTCACCAGTAACTCATGGCGAATCAGACCCAGTAGTAGAATTTTCTGAAAAATTAAAATCAACAGGAAATTCAGATGACTGGAAACTTTCTAAAAAGTTAGAACCAAAAATGAGAGTTTATGTACCTGTAGTTGTACGTGGAGAAGAAGGAGAAGGTGTTAAATTCTGGGGCTTTGGTAAACAAGTATACGCAGAATTATTAGGATTTATATCTGATCCAGATTATGGAGATATTACTGACCTAAATAGTGGTAGAGATATTGTTGTAGAATTTACACCGTCAGAAGGTGCTGGTACATATCCTAAGACTACTATAAGAGTAAAACCTAATCAAACTCCAGCTACAGAAGATAAAAATTTAGCTGATAAAATCATGAATGGTCAAAAAGAAATTTTCAGTATTTTTAAGAAAGTTTCATATGACGAGTTAAAAGGTGCATTAGAATCTTGGTTAAGTCCAGATGGAGATACAGAAGAGGCTGGTGATTTACCATGGGAATCTAATTCAAATGAATCTACTAATAAAGAGGCCGATAATAAAGAGTCTAAAGTTGGAAAGACTGATGATATTAGTAAGGCTTTTGACGATTTGTTTAGTTAATAGTTATGGTAGATAAAGGACAAGACAGAGACGGTTTAGCAGGAATCTTAGCAGATTCTTTGAACAAAAAGTTTAAGGACTATAAAGTAGCATACTTTTTAGACGGAGCAGATGAAACACCAACCGACCTAACAGAATGGATAAGTACTGGTTCATCTATGCTTGATTTAGCTATATCTAACAGAAAAAATGGTGGTATACCAGTTGGTAGAATTACCGAAATAACTGGTATGGAGGCTTCAGGAAAATCTTTAGTATCTGCACAAATACTAGCAAACACCCAAAGACAGGGTGGATTAGGAGTATTTATAGATACAGAAAATGCTGTAAATGAAGAATTCCTCCAGGCACTAGGTATTGATACAACAAAATTATTATATATTCAATTAGAAACTGTTGAAGATATATTTGAGGTTATAGATAATATCATTACCAAAGTTAGAGAAAGTGACAAGGATAGATTAGTGACCATAGTTGTTGATTCAGTAGCAGCCGCAACAACAAGAGTTGAACAAGAAGCCGACTATAGTAAAGATGGTTGGGCAACTAGTAAGGCTATTGTTATCTCAAAAGCAATGAGAAAGTGTACCAATATGATTGGAAGACAGAGAATTGCTTTAATATTTACAAATCAATTAAGGCAAAAACTTGGAGTTATGTTTGGAGACCCTTGGACAACAAGTGGTGGAAAAGCTCTTCAATTTCATGCGAGTTGTAGATTGAGATTAAAGGCAGCAGGTCAAATTAAAACCAAAGTTAAAGGTCAAGACCAAGTAGTTGGTATAAAGACCAAGGCCCAAGTCGTAAAAAACAGAATGGGTCCGCCTTTGAGAACTGCAGAATTTGATATTTACTTTGATAGTGGAATAGATGATTTTGGTGGATGGTTAAGAGTTCTTAAAGACTATAAGATGGTTAAACAAGGTGGTAGTTGGTATACTTTTACGAGAGAAAACGGTGAAGAAATAAAATTCCTTTCAAAAGATTGGAATGGAAAATTGGAAGCCGATCCAACACTCAAAGAAGAAGTATATAACATGATATGTGACAAAGTTATTATGGATTACAAATTAGATAATTTTGGAATCGATGACTTGGAACATACAGATGAAACTCCACCAGTAGGTTGATGTTAATTGTATTGTGTAAGTAGCTTAAGTGAACGTAGTGACCTTTACTTTCTGCTTGCAAATCTGAAGCTATTTTAGGGCTGATACCAATTGTTCTCTAATCGTCACTGTAGGAGAACTAGTACTAAAAAAGTGATAGAGCTTACACAATACATATTGTTCTACGAAAAAAGGCCACCTTCCCGTGGTGTAGAATGTTAAGATTAAAAGTCCTCACTATGATAATGACTGATTTAATCAACTAAGAGCCTTTTATTTGGGGAATTAGCTCAGTTGGCTAGAGCGCTTGCTTTGCACGCAAGAGGTCATCGGTTCGACTCCGATATTCTCCACAAATTGTTAATAACTTTTCACTCAGAATTTTTTTAATTCAAATATTTTTATTATATTTACTATATGAATAAAAAATACCTAAATATGTTGGCAAGCTTGGAAAAACAAGAAATGCCACAAGATAAAAATGATAGGATACTAATCATTGACGGATTGAATACATTTATACGTAGTTTTGTAGTTGTACCAACTGTAAATGATAATGGTACACATGTTGGAGGAATAACAGGTTTCTTAATGTCTATAGGATATGCAATTAGAAATATTAAACCAACTAGAGTTATTATATGTTTTGACGGTAAAGGTGGTAGTCAAAGACGTAGAAAACTTTTTCCTAATTATAAGGCAACAAGAAGAGTTAAACACAGAATGACTAGAATAAACGAATTCAACAGTGTTGACGATGAAAGAGTTGCTATGGCCCAACAACTACAAAGATTGTCGGAATATCTAGAACAACTACCAATTACTGTTATGTCAATAGAAAATATAGAAGCAGATGATGCAATGGCGTATATATCTCAACAAATATATCCTAAAAGCCAGTGTATATTGATGTCAACAGATAAAGATTTTTTACAACTTGTAGATGATAGGGTACAGGTTTGGTCTCCAACTAAGAAAAAATTCTATTTTAAGGATACTATAAAGGAAGAATTTTTAATGGATTCTAAAAATTTCTTAATGTATAGAGTTTTGACAGGTGATAGTTCAGATAATATACCAGGAATAAGAGGTGCAGGTTCTAAAACTCTAATGAAAAGACTTCCTATATTATTTGAAGATAAGAAGATTAGTTTAGATGATATTTTTAATCATATACAAGACTCAAATGATGGAACAAAATTAGCAGCAGATATATTGAGTAATAAAGATATGTTAGAATTAAATCATAGACTAATGCAATTAGAAGAAGTAGATATATCTGGTAGAGCTAAAGAGTCTATAAATAATATATGTAAACAAGGAATAAATAAGCTGGTAAAACCCAGCTTTATGAGAATGCTATTAGAAGATGCTATAAATATGAATATAAAGAATCCAGAATTATGGTTAAAGGATACGTTTTCTACATTAAATGCTTTTGCTATGAAAGAGGAAAATAATGAAGATAAATAAACTAAGTGATTTTGGTTATTCTTTTCAAATAAAGTTAATAGCTTTACTATTTAAGGATAAACTCTTTTTACAACAAATATTAGATATTTTAGATTCATCATACTTTGAGTCAGAAGCAAATATTGTAATACTTGATATTATTAAAGAATATTTTAAGGAGTACAATACATTACCAACTATTGAAGCCATGAAGGTTAAAATAATAGAAATGGAAAATGAGCTTCTAAAAAAGACTATTGCTGACAATATTAAAGAAGCTTTCAAACAAATGGAATCAGATGATTTAGATTTTGTAAAAGAAAAAGCTCTAGAATTTTGTAAAAACCAAGAAATAAAAAAGGCAATAATAGATTCTGTAGAATTATTAAATAGGGGTGATTATGATTCTATAAAAACTAAAGTGGATAATGCACTAAAGGCTGGTGTAGAAAAAGATGTGGGCCATGAATATAATATTGATATAGATGAAAGATATATGGAATCTGTCAGAAATACTATAACAACAGGTTGGGATGCAATAGATGATATTGCAGACGGTGGTTTAGGTAAAGGTGAATTAGGAGTAATGGTTGCTCCAGCTGGTATTGGTAAATCTTGGGCCCTGGTAAATATTGGAGCAAATGCTGTAAAAGCAGGACTAAACGTAATTCACTATACTTTAGAATTAAATTCAGCTTATGTTGGATTAAGGTATGACGCTGTATTTACTGGAATAGCTGCTCAAGAGTTAAAATATAATATAGATGATGTAAAGAAAAAAATAGGTAGTCTAAAGGGAGATTTAATAGTAAAATACTATCCAACTAAATCTGCCACAGTAAATACTATATCTGCACATATTCAAAGGTGTATGGCAAATGGTAAAAAACCAGATATGATTATTGTTGACTATGCAGATTTATTGCGTGGTCATGGTAAAGAGGTTAGGTTAGAATTAGGTAATATTTATGAAGACTTAAGAGGATTAGCTGGTGAGTATGAAATACCTGTTTGGACAGCGTCTCAAGCTAATAGGTCAGCACTAGAAGATGATATTATCGGAGCAGAGAAAATTGCAGAATCATATAGTAAAATAATGACTGCTGATTTTGTATTATCTCTTAGTAGAAAAATAGAAGATAAACTTGCAAATACTGGTAGATGGCATGTTATTAAAAATAGATTTGGTCCGGATGGAATAACTTTCCCTAGTAAAATGAATGCTAGTAACGGTCAAATAGATATATATGTAGACACATCAATACAAGGAAAAGAAACAACTAAAGAAATGGATAATCATAATGAATATTTAAGAAAAATGATGAAAAAGAAATTTGACGAAATGAATTGATATATGTATATATCTATATTTATTAGTACAACTGGTCTAGCTGCCAGTTATTTTTTTCAATAATAACTTACAAATAAAGGGAAGAGAAATGGAAGTATCAAATCAAATATTATCAGAAATTACTGTTTATATGAAGTACGCAAAGTTTGTACCTGAATTAAATAGAAGAGAGACATGGGAAGAGTTAGTAACGCGCAACAAGGAAATGCATCAAAAGAAATTTCCTATGTTAAAGGACGAAATAGAAGAAAAATATAAATTAGTATATGATAAAAAGGTACTTCCTTCAATGCGTAGTTTACAATTTGGCGGTAAGCCAATTGAAATTTCTCCAAACAGAGTATACAACTGTGCTTATCTTCCTATAGATTCTATTGATGCTTTTAGTGAAACAATGTTTTTACTATTAGGTGGAACAGGTGTAGGATACTCAGTACAAAGACACCATGTTGCAAAGCTTCCATGTATACAAAAACCATATCCAAAAAGAAAGAAAAGATTTTTAATTGGTGATAGTATAGAAGGTTGGGCAGATGCAGTAAAAGTTCTTATGAAATCTTATATGAATGGTGGTGGAAGTAGAATAGAATTTGACTTTTCAGATATTAGACCAAAAGGTGCACAATTAGTAACTTCTGGTGGTAAAGCCCCAGGACCACAGCCATTAAAGGAATGTATTATGAAAGTTAGAGGTATGTTAGAACAAAAAGAAACAGGAGAGAAACTTACTACTCTAGAGGCTCATGATATTGTTTGCCATATCGCAGATGCAGTTCTTGCTGGCGGTATTAGAAGAGCGGCACTAATTAGTTTATTTAATGCTGATGATGACGAAATGATTAGTTGCAAAAGTGGTAATTGGTGGGAATTGAATCCACAAAGAGGTAGAGCTAATAATTCTGCAGTCTTAATGAGACACAAAATTACTAAAGAGTTCTTTTTAGACCTTTGGAAACGTGTAGAATTATCAGGAGCTGGTGAACCAGGTATTTATCTAAATAATGATAAAGACTGGGGTACAAACCCATGTTGTGAAATTGCACTAAGACCTTTTCAATTTTGTAATCTTTGCGAAGTAAATGTTTCAAACATAGAAGACCAAGATGACCTTAATGAAAGAGTAAAGGTTGCGGCATTTATTGGTACACTACAGGCTGGATACACAGACTTCCATTATCTTAGAGATATATGGAGAGAAACTACAGAAAAAGAGGCACTTATTGGGGTTTCAATGACTGGTATTGGTAGTGGTAAAGTATTGGGATATGATACCAAAAAGGCTGCAAGTGTTGTTAAAAGAGAAAATACTAGAGTTGCAAAAATTATAGGTATAAACCAGTCTGCAAGAACTACAACCGTAAAACCAGCTGGTACTACAAGTTTAGTTTTAGGCACAAGTTCAGGTATTCATGCATGGCACAATGACTACTACATTCGTAGAATAAGAGTTGGTAAAAATGAATCTATATATCAACACTTAAAAAATAATCACCCAGAATTAGTTGAAGACGAATACTTCAGACCACACGATACTGCAGTTATTCAAGTACCTCAAAAAGCTCCTGAAGGTTCTATATTAAGAACAGAATCTCCATTTGCTTTACTGGAAAGAGTAAAAAAGATAGCTACAGAATGGGTAAAATCAGGACATAGAAAAGGTTCTAATTCTCATAATGTTTCTGCAACTATTAGTCTTAAACAAGAAGATTGGGAATTGGCTGGAGAATGGATGTGGGAAAATAGAAAACATTATAATGGTTTATCTGTATTACCTTACGATGGTGGTACATATACTCAAGCACCATTTGAAGATATTACTAAAGAACAATACGATGAAATGATGAAAGCTTTGACAGAAGTAGACTTGTCAAATGTTATTGAGATAGAAGATAATACTAATCTTTCAGGAGAATTAGCTTGTGCGGGAGGTAGTTGTGAAATTACATAAAGATTGGATTCAAGAGTTATATTATAGAGAATTAGTAGGTTTAACCACTAAGGAGAAAACTCATGATGAAAATGGACGAACTGTCAAAAAAGTTAAAAAGGATTCAGAAAGAGATAGACGAGTTCCAGGAAAAATGTAAACATGAAAATCAACAAATAAAATTTGACGAAAAAAACAATGCTCGCTGGTTTTGTGATTTATGTCATAAAAATATGAGAATACCGAATCCAAAAGAATTAGAAGATTGGATTAAGCGTTAATTTGTTTTGATACTATATTTATATATATGTGTATAAGTGATATATCTGCATCAATAAGTACTAACTTTGGAGACCTTACAACTGTACAACTTTCCCAAAGTGTAATGAATAGTCTCCATAACTGGCCTTGGAGACCAATATCTGCTGACGGAAATGCTAGTTGTAGTGTTTTTTATATATCTGAAAGTGTACAATCAAAGGACCGTAATAATGATTGTGTAGACTTTTTGTACCTATTTTTAGGTAGTGGTAGTTCAGCAAACAACATTGTGTCTAGAAAAATACACACAGATGACGGTTTTGACTTTATTTGTGATGATGAACACAAAATATTAAAATGGCTTTCAGGTAATACTGCTCCTTCTATAGGTAATGAATTTGTACATGCTGATGATGTTTTTGTTGGGACAAGGTTGGTTTCTTGGATGAATGATATTTACCAATATGTTACCGTCACTTCTTTATCATTCCAAACACAAGAAGAATCTTGTGCAGTAAATTGGTTAACAACACTAACAAATAGTTATCAATTGGAAAATGGAATAGTAGTAAAAGGTTTTACTGGAGACGTATGTAGTTGTGCTCCTAGTGCAAGTATACATGAAATACCTTGTAATAGTACAATGTCTTTTTGTGTTTCAAATTCTTTTTCGCTTAATTTATCTGGATCAGAATCATTACCAAATACTACAAAAACTTGGACAGTTACAGATTTTGATGGCACAGAACTTATACCACAAACCTCAGAATCAGCAACAGCATTAGATGGAAATCTAAATTTATCCATAGACCCAGTATATGGTTGCTGTACTTGTTCTATTAGAATAGACTTAACTCACATGCATGATTCAGCATCTGCGTTTTTTGGAAATGAGACAGTTGCTGGTTTCACTGGACCAAGAGGACAAATGTCAAAGATACAGTTTATTAGAGAAGACTTGGCAGGTTTTGCAACCTTCTCATCACCTGCACCTCCAGGATTCCCTAGTATGTACGCAGGTATAAATCAATTTTGGGCAATATTAACGCTATCAGGATCTGGAGGACCACAAAATGGTCCTGAAATATTTAATCCAAATATGGGAACTGCTCAGGTAGCAATGGTTGTTCCAACTGGTTCTAATGTAGAGGGTTCTGTAGACAATATGGTAGAACATATAAATGCTAGTTCTTCACACCCAACTTTTGCACAATGGTTTTCTGATGTGAGTGCAAGTAAACACGGAACAACTGATTTAGTATTACAATCTACAACTATGGGAGATTGTAGTGCACCTCATCTTGGAGGAAAAGGATGGAGCGCTTACTATATAAATTGGAGATATTTTGATGATATTGGTGGAGTAGCTACAGGAACGCCTGAGGCAGGAACTGGAAATCTAGGTAGTGGAGATGGGTTTCTTCTAGGAGCCCATGGTACTCAGACATTTCCAGGAAATACTATGTTTGTTAGTGGAAGTTTGAAGGGTTCTATATCTGCTTCCCTTAGTTTTACAAGGTCTGGGTGTTTTCCTAGTAATTTACCCCAGCAATTAAATGTTTGTTATGAAGAGGCACTGTCACTAGGTTCTGGATTAGAGGCAACTAGTTCTTGTTGTTTTTTGCTACAACTAAATAAACAGCCAAGTGGAAATGGTTCTGCTTCGTATTGTCAACCAACTTTTACACCAGTTATATGTTTAGACGATGTGCTAGCTGCATGTAATTATGATACTATAGAGTATAATGCAAGTTCTGGTGGTTCATTCGACCTTTCTGAAAAAGAAAGATGTAAGGCTTTTGTAGCAGATCAGTCAACTATGGCAAATGGTTTTGTTATACTTAGTTTTACTGCTAGTACTTCCAACAGTCTATGTTTGAATAATGCTAGTGGTCAGCCAAGTATGAGTCAAGGCCATAATCCTGAATCTGTCTTAACACCTGATTGTTGTCCAGCATACAGTCAATCAACAATAGTTTATTTTAATCCAGGGTTAGGCGTGGGTGGAACAGCTAGGGTACAGTGTTATCCAACCATGTCTCTTAATGCTAGTTCTATATTTGGAACAGTACCAACTATAGGTGCTTACACTTGGAGTATCACTGGTGGAAATGGTAGCCCTGCTCCACATGCAATACCTGGATTTAATGGAAATGTTGCCACTGATGAAATATATCTAGAGGGTGGTAATCTATTAGCCTTTAATAATGCTACATCTCATTCTGCAGACGCTGAAGCCTACCTACTACATGAAACAGCCTCTGGACTATACACTGCTAGTGTTTCAATAATGAATGGTCCTTGTGAATATTCTGCATCTGTATTTATAAAAATGGTTTCTGCTTCTGCTGATGCAGGACCAGATATAGATTATTGCCAAGCAATTGGTTCAGACGGATCTTTAAGAATGGATGCCGTAGGGGTGCCAGCTGGAGGAATATGGTCAGTTGTTAGTCCATTACCACCAGCACCTCAACCAGTAATTGGAAGCTTAACTTCACCAAATACTAAAATTTCTCAGGACCCATGTACTTCATATACTTACGAGTGGACTATAAATAGTGGTAGTTTTCATATTATTAACGAAGATACATACAGCATTTTATGCCAGGCTTCAGACCAAGTAACGGTTAATACATTTCAAGATTTGGCTAGTGGCTCTATATTAGGTGTACACACTGCTAGTGGAGGAGGCCTTTCTCATCCAGCGATTGTAACGTCAAATCCACAAGGAGGATTACTCTATAGTACCAATATTTTTACAAATACTTTAGATTTTAGCCCATCATCTGGTAGACACTTAACCTTTAAGGGAACAATAGATCAAAATGCAACAGAAGCTACATGGTCCGTTTACATGAGTGGTTCTCACTACAATAAAACAAATAACCCATACGGATCTTCATCTTACATGATTAACTTTGGTCAAAGTCATCAGGGAATGATGGGACAATTTGCAGGTCCTGGTACTATGTTTTGGCCATATTTATATTCTGGACAAGCACTAACAAGCCAATCTGTTGGAGGTGCGGCACCTGGACAAGGTGAAGCTGCACAGAATAGAATAAATATAGTTCAAGGACTTAACCCTCCTACTATAGGTTCTCACAGGTTCTATTTCTCATCATCAACAGTTAATACATTTAATAGTAAAATACCACTACTTTTATCGCAGAATAGCGATTGTCAGTGTCCTGATTTACGAGCTTATTCACATGGTTGGATTACTTTTAAGCCTAATGCTCCAAGTGATGCTCTCAAATTTATAATTCCTGGAGTATCTACTGGTGTTAATTCAGGACTAATGACATCAAATGGTTCTTCATATACTACACCTGCTCCAGTAGCTGGTAATTTTGTGTATGAACCATTTTTAAGTATGTCTGTACCAAAATATCAAGATGCGGTAGCTATAGCATTTCATTCTGGTTCAAATTTTTCTGGGCCAAGTTCAATGTCTTCAGTATTAAAGAAGAATGGTAAAGCTCTTCCTGCTCCATTCTTGACATTTTCATATGACCCTGGGTCTGGAAATATACCAACTCCAGCAATAACACCATTACAGAGAAAGAATTCTTTTTCGGATAATGATAGTTCATTCCCAAATCCAAATGCATCTGCCCCATACTGGCCATCCCATGATAGTCCGTCAGTTAGCATAGGAACAAGTATTACTTCTGGTAGTGGAGAAACTCTATCTTGGAGATGGAAGGCAAGACAAATAGCAGCGTACAGGGCAGGTATACAACTTCCTTTAACTGTTTTAGGTGGTACAATTACAGGTTCATTTACTGATACAATGACTTCAGAATCATTTGTTGAGGCTCCTGGATTTTTCCCTCCAGTTAGAGATTTAGATGTTGTTCCAGTTTGGCCGGCATCAGAAGCATCAAGTACAGAAGTTCATAGACCATACGACTCCTATGGAAACTTTAACAATTATGATTTAGTACATAGTTGCTCTGTCATGTTTGAGGTAACCATGTCTAGACTTGATGCAATATCTTCACAAGTATTACAAACGTATTATGCTAGTTGTTCTATCATGTTTTGTCACCAAACTACTTAATATGAAATATATACTTGGAAATAATAACGTGTCTTGGTTTTTATTATACCTATTAAAGGATACTAAACTGATTCTACATAAAACACTTGATACACTAGACTATAATGCTGGACCAGAAATAATACAGCCGTCATTAGTAAATATTATTAAGTCTGAATTTGAAGATGTTATAGTATCTGAATTTGAAAGGTTTTATGACGATAGAGGAAAACAAACGTCTGTTCAGCCAAAAAACTTTGGTAAACTTTATTCTTTATATACTAGAGGTAAAACAATAACAGAAGACTCTTACAAAAATACATATTCTAAATATGAAAAATATGTTAGTATAAATGGATTGGGACCAGAGGATAGTTATAGATTGTTTTTCAAAAAAATTAAAGAAAGTGCAAATAAAAATACTATTGATTCATCAATAAAATCTATAGAAGTGTCAGGAAACATACACCTCGAAACTGAAAGTTTACAATTTGAAAGAATAATATCAACTATGAATATTGTCGACCTGGCAGAATTAGATTCAAGTGGAAATATTAGAGATTCTATAGTTAATAATAATTCTCTAGAAGGCTTTGATTTACCATACAATGATAGATTTATTTATGTATGCTCTTTAGAATCACATGAAGATAAAACACTGTCAAAACTATATAAGCAGGTACTAGTCACTGGAAAACCATATTATAAGAAGACTTATATGAAGGATAATATAATTATTGAATCAATGAGAAATATATATCAAAAAGACATAGAAGGAAACACTATAATAAATTACACAGAATCTACACAAATATCTGATAACTTAAATATCAATAAGTGTATGGGTATAGATTTAGTAGGAAAATTTTCTGAATGGAATGAAAATACAACACTAGAAACAATATATTTCAGAGCAAAACAGTTACAAGAATTTTACAATAATATTGAAAATAATCATAAAAAAGTTTTATAGTTTCAAATATTTTTATTATATTATATACAAATAAAGATTAAAAGGGTTATATGAATAAATTTAACAGTCTTCACGAGCTATTTTTAGCAGAATTACAAGCTCTTACCTATTTTGGTAATGATGTTAGTAGCAACAATAGTAATCAAACAGAATTATTATTTAGGTCATTTGAATTAACTGACCCTACAAAATTAGGAATAGGTTATCCATCTAGAAAATTCAATACAAATTATGCAGTTATGGAATTCTTGTGGTATCTATCTAGAAACAAACGTGTAGATAATATTGGTAAATGTGCCAACATCTGGTTAAGAATACAAGATGGACAAAATGAAGTAGAATCTAATTACGGTACCTTTATACTAGGAGAACAATGGTCTTGGATTAAAGAAGAGTTAGCAAAGGATAAAGATTCTAGAAGATGTACTATAGTTATAGGTCAGCCATATCATAAGACCAAAAACTGGCATGATATTCCTTGCACACAATTTTTACAGGTATTTATTAGAGAAAATAAATTACACTTATGCGTTAATATGCGTAGTAATGATATTATATTTGGATTATGTAATGATGTATTTAATTTTGCTCTCTTTCAGCAATTGATGTTAAATGAATTAAGAGAAATATATCCAGACCTAGAACTAGGTTCTTATTATCATATTGCTGGTAGTTTACATTTATATGAAATGCACTATAAAATGAGAGATAATATTCTTCATGAAGGAGTACGAGCTATACATTCATTAAAACACTCTCTACCTGAATTCAATGAGCAGTGGATATTAAAACCTGAAGTAACGATAGATTACATAGACAAAGAAAAGATATTTTTACCGCAAAAAAGTATGGAAAAACCAGAATTAGTAGATTTTACAAACAAACAGATAAAAAAGTTATTTATTTAGAAGAAACTATTATGCATAAAAAATATATTAAAAAAAGTAAAGCGATGAAAAAGAAAGAATCAATACTTAAAAGAGCTGACGAAGTAGTAAATAATAGGTCAGAAGAAAAAGAAAGAATGTATGGCCCTTTCAGTGAAGGTATGGAAAGAGCTGCAAAAATAGCTAGTGGTATGACTGGTAAAGACTTTGTAGCTGAAGATATATATGCAGCACTGATTGCACTAAAACTATCTCGTCATTCATATAATTACAGAGAAGATAATTTATTAGATTGTGTAGCCTATATAGGTGGATTAGATAATTACATTAAGGAGAAAAATAATGAAAATAAGTAAAATTAGAGATGTAAAGACTCCAACAAGAGCCAACCCAACAGATGCAGGAATAGACTTTTTTGTTCCAAACGATCAAGAAACTATTGGATTAAAACCAGGAGAATCAGCATTTATACCATCTGGTATTAAGGTTAACTGTCCTGAAGGA
>Ga0209232_1001191_pt1 | contig 14371 bp, 6 predicted proteins | sample ETNvirenome_2_60_FD_184066 | JGI IMG/M metagenome (GOLD analysis project Ga0209232, IMG submission 184066) | Marine viral communities from the Pacific Ocean - ETNP_2_60 (SPAdes) (version 2) | ecosystem: Environmental > Aquatic > Marine > Oceanic | place: Pacific Ocean | collected 2013-06-22
CTGATAGATACTTTCCACTTATGAGAGGTTTTGTTGATGTACCTGCTAAAGGAGACCCTGTTTTACTTTGTGAAATTGGAGGTATAAAATATTATCTTGGACCATTGAATACACAAAACAATCCAAATTTTAATAATGATTTTATGTTTGTACCTGAAAAACCAATTACAGATATTGTTCAAATGACAACTGATGAAAAAAGAACAATGATGGGACAATCACTGAACTTTAAAAAAATAAATCATAATAGAATGATGAAACCTATAAAAGATGAATTGGATAGAGGTGAAGCGATTAATGAAACACATGGTGATATGTTGTTTGAAGGTAGACATGGAAATAGTTTAAGAATCGGAAGTAGAGATAAGAATCCATATGTTTTTATTTCTAATGGTAGACATTCAAATAATTTTAATGAAAGTAATGCTGACGGTAGTTTAATAAGTGTAATTAATTCAGGTTCAATTGACCAACATTTTGGACAATATATTGAATTAGAAAAACCTAATCCTGATGATGATACTACTTGGACCAGAACACCAGTTCCATTTATATTAGGTTCTGATAGAGTTGAAGGTAACCAAAGATTAATGTCAAAAGTTGTAAAATCAATTAATCAAGTTGATAATGTAAATGATGTTTTATATGGTTATCATAAAAATCAAGTATTTATAAATTCAGATAGAATTGTATTTAATTCAAGAGGTAATGGGCAATATAATGGTGACATTTATTTATCAGCTAAAAATGATATTCATATTGGTGCAGGTAATTCATTGTCAATATCTACAAATAAAAATTTAATAATTGAATCTAATAAAACATATTTAGGTGACCCAAGCAAACAAACAAACAAAGAAAAAATGGAGCCGATGATTTTAGGAAATGCGTTGTATGATGTTGTTGATGAATTGTTTAGTATCTTAGAAAAAACAACATCAAACCAATATTTCCCCCTAGCATTAGGTTATCTTGGACAACCACTTAAAAATGCATTAACACCATTGAGGACAAAATTAGAGGCCGCAAAAAGTAAACATCATTTTATAGAACCAAATGATAGAGGATAAACATAAGAGGTAATTATGAAAAAGAAAAAAACAAATATTAAAACTATAATCAGACAAGTCGTTAGAGAAGAAGTTGCGATGGCAATTAAGGAAGTGATAACTGAATTGAAACAACCAATTGAATCTCAACCACAACCTAAAAAAATAGTTGAGAAGAAATCATTTACAAACAATTCAGTATTGAATGATGTATTGAATGAAACAGCTCAAGATGGTGAATGGAAAACATTAGGTGGTAGTGAATTTACTTCTGATAGAATGAATGAATTAGTTGGTAAACAATATGGTGATATGATGAATACATCACCACAACAAGTTCTATCTAGTGACCCAATGAGTCAATTCTTAAATAAAGATTATAGAGAAGTTTTAAAAAAAACTGACGAAAAACAAAAACAAAAATACGGAAAATAATAATGGGATTAAAACAAGATTTAATTGATGCTAAAACACAATCAGCTTTAGCAGCTGGGGCAAATCCAAATGATATAGATACATCAGCAGGTTCTGCAATTGAGGTTGAAGCTGAGCTAACAAAAGAAGCGATTGTTAATTTTTTACTTAAATGTCAATTTAGAATTACACAACTAAGTGCTCCAGTGGTTTTAGAAGATTTCAACATAGGACCGCAAGAAGCTGATATTGTTCAAACAGTCACAGTTAATTCAGGAATTTCTGTTTCCACTTCTGGTGGACCTGGAAGTACAACTTCACCTGGAATATTAAATAATTCAGGACCAACAAGTGATGTACTAACCAAAACTATAGATGTTAATAAAGCTGGTGGGACTACAGGTGTATTAGATTCAACTGGATATGTTTATATTGGGGGAGACCCATATTCTCAAGATGAGTTTGATGTGAACACATTAGATGGTATTAGAGATTTCACAGCTGTAGAGTTATTTAAAGAAGACATTGAGGACTTATTATAATGGCTATTAAAGACACATCAAGAAAACCTTATATTGAAGATAACGATACTAATATCAGAGTTGGTATTGATTTACCAATCCGTAGAGGTAATGATAAAGATGGATTTTTTGCAACCACTTCTACAACTATTGAAGCTGTGAAAAACAATATAAGAAATTTATTAAACACTAATCAAGGTGAAAGACTAATGCAACCAAATCTTGGTATAAATTTAAGAAGATATTTATTTGGTCAAATAACAGATGAAACTCTTCTAAGCATTCAAGATAGTATAACTTCTACATTTAATTTTTGGTTACCCTTTGTTCAGATTCAAAACATAAATTTAAAAAATGGTACGAACGCAAATTCTATAGTGATAGATATTTTATTTAATATAAAACAAGACCCGAACACATTGGAATCAGTTCAAATATCAATTGATAACGAGACAAACAACCAATCAGCTGATGCTGGTGTAGGTGGTGGTGGATACTAATGGAGAATAAATAATGCCAACATACGGAAAAAAAGATTTTAAAGAATCAAATGTAAATTATTTAAATAAAGATTTCAATTCATTGAAACAATCTTTAGTGGACTATGCTCAAGCATATTTTCCAAACACATATAAAGATTTTAATGAAACATCACCTGGTATGATGTTAATAGAAATGAATGCATATGTAGGTGATGTATTATCATTTTACATAGACCAACAATATAAAGAATTGTTATTACCATTAGCTGAAGAGAGAAGAAATATAATCAATATGGCTAAGATGTTAGGGTATAAAGTTAAACCAATTGTTCCATCATTTGTTGAATTATCATTTACATCAGAAGTTAACGCACTATCAACCAATAGAGCACAGGTTGATTATTCAAACGCTAGTGTTTTTCAAGAAGGAATAAAAGTTCAATCAAGTGCTAATTCAAATTTGTATTTTGAAACATTAGATGTAGTTGATTTTAGAGTAACATCATCTCTAAATAATGGTGAAGCTTCAGATACAAGTTCACCGGTAATTGATACTGCTACTGATGGTTTGATAACTGATTATACTTTAACAAGAAAGGTAAGAGCTGTTAGTGGTGAAACTAAAACAAAAACTTTTACAATAACATCACCACAAAAATTTAGAAGAATAACTTTACCAGAAACAAATGTTATTGATATTATATCTTGTAAAGATTCAAATAATAATGAATGGTATGAAGTTGATTTCTTAGCACAAGACCAAGTGTCTGTTAAAAAACATTATGCTCAAGACGAATTAAGAGATAATGCTTATACCAATATAGATGGTACAGATTATGTAGCTGAAGTTCCAGTACCATACTCTTTACAATATATTAAATCAACAAAAAGATTTACTCGTGAAACAAATACAGATAACTCAACATCATTGGTTTTTGGTAATGGAATATTAAAAAATGGTAATGTGGTTGATGATAGCTTTTTAGATTTAGAACAAGTTGGGATAATCATACCCGGACAGCAAGGTAATTTGGATAGTTCCATAGACCCATTATTGGGTGATGAGTATTCAACACTTGGTGAAACACCAACACAAACAACTCTAACCATAACTTATAGAATTGGTGGTGGTATTGAAGCCAATGCTTCAGTTGGTGACTTAACATCAATCATTGGAACACCAACTAAATTAGTTGATGGTGGTACGAGTATTGCTGGTGTTACGAATGCAACTCCTGCTAGAGGTGGAGCTGATGAAGAGGATACGGATGAGATTAGAGAAAAAGCTAAAGCGTTTTTCACTACACAAAACAGATGTGTGACGAAAGAAGATTATGAAGCTAGAGTTATGAATATGTCATCAAGATTTGGAAACATTGCAAAAGTAATTGTATCAAGAACTGAATTACCATCAGCTTTAGATATTCAATCCGAATATCAAGGTATAATAAGTGATTCACTTCAAAGTATTTCAAACACACAACAATTATTACAAACAAATGTTACTAATTTTAGTAATGACTTTACAGCTGCCGTAGTAGAGGGTCAATCTGCTCTTAACTCTGATTATGCAAGTATTGAGGAAGTAAGGGGTGCTTTTGATTTTCATTTCAATGAACTTGTGAATACATATGCTTATCATTTTGTGACTCCATCTCTAATACCTGATAATGTAGGTATAATCGGTGAACAGATTTCACTAGTTAATGTTGAAGTTCCATTATTACAAGAATTAGATGCTGGAGTTGGAACAATAGCAGTTAATATATTAGCATATGATAAAAACAAAAACTTAGTTGGTAACGCACAAGCTGGTGGAACTTTATTACCAGACGCTACAGATGGAACACCTATTATTTTAAATACCAACTTATCAAATTATTTAAATAATTTTAAATTATTAACAGATGATGTTGCTATTCAAGATGGATATATTATAAACTTCGGTGTGGTGTTTGATGTGGTGGCTCATAAATATGCAAATAAAGCAGAAGTTAAATTAAGATGTATACAAAAAATTATAGATTATTTCAAGATTGAAAAAATGCAATTCAATCAACCAATTGTTATTAGTCAATTAGAATATGAATTAATGGACATTGATGGTGTTAGGTCTGTTAATTATGTATGTGTAACACAACACGAAGACCATGTAGGTGAAGGTGAAGGTTTTGATAGTGAGGGTGAAAGACTATTCACATATTCATATAACAATGACGGAATCACCACAGATGGTGGAACTGCTGGTTATGGTTATGCATATGATTTTGAAAGCGCTTTATTGAATGGAATTTATCGGCCAGCTAATCCACAAACACCAGCAGTATTTGAATTAAAAAATCCAAGACAAAATGTAAAGGGGGTAGTTAGATAATGCATCATTTTATTTTTCCAACACAAGACAATTGGGTTTCAAGTGGTTCATCAACTATAACAGGTGAGTCTTTCAAAGACCAAAATTTCGGAAGAGACCAAATACTTGAAGTCAAAAAGTTTTTTTATAATAATTCATTTGACCATCAGACAAGAGCATTGGTTAACTTTAGTGGAACAGCTTTTACTGAAATGTCTCAATCAATTGTTAAAAAAGATATACACAATCCAAGATTCTTTTTAAGACTTTATGAAGCTGAGGGTAATGCGGAAATGACTGAAGATTACACTTTAGCCATTCAACCAATCTCACAATCTTGGACAGATGGTACAGGTAAGTTTGGTGATAACCCAAAAAATACAAATGGTTGTAGTTGGGAAAATCGTAGTAATCCAATTGGTGGAACAGCAACGGTTTGGGCTAATAATGGTGTATCGGTTTATCCCGTGAGTTCATCAACACAGGCTTTTTCAAATCAGTCACCTGATGTTGATGTTGATGTAACTGATATGGTCAATGTATGGTTGAGTGGTGCTGAACAAAATTATGGAATGTTAATTCGTTTTAGTGGTAGTCAAGAAACAGACTCAACAACATTTGGACATTTAAAATTCTTTTCAAGAAACACTCATACGATTTTTTCACCAAAATTAGAAGTTCGTTGGGACGACCATTTACCTTGTACAGGTTCAAACACTGGTTCATTAAATGAATTAACAATGAGTGGGTTAAGTGATAACTTTTTATATATGAAAGGATTGAGAGAAAGTTACAAGGTAGGTGAACGAGTTAAATTTAGAGTTGGTGCTAGAAAAAGATATATTCAAAAAACTTTCAACACATCAGTTCAAACCGTAACTGGTTCATTCATACCTGAAAGTAGTGGTTCATATGCGATTAAAGATGTAGCTACTGATGAGTTCATTGTTCCATTTAGTGGATTTACTTCAATGAGTTGTGATGAAAATGGAAATTATTTTAATCAATATTTAGATGGATTTTATCCTGATAGAGTTTATAAAATACAATTAAAATTAAAAACAAATGATGGACAAGAGCAAGTATTTGATGATGACTTTGAATTTATAGTTAAGAGGAGTTAATAAATGGTTACTGTAGAGCAAATCTTAGATTTACTAGCCGATACACTGATAAATAAACCTGAGGTAGATTTACCAATGGTTCGTCAGAATCAAAAAACAATTCGTAATGGATTGATTCAACTTGGAAGAGATAATTCTGAAAAGTTAATATTATTTGAAAAAGATGTCAAAGCAAATGAAGAAGATTTTTTAGATGAGGATACAGGCCAAAGTTTAACTTCTATCGTTGAAGCCTTTGCTGAAGATTTAGATATTTCTCAATGTGATTTTGATATTGTATTTGATTCAAGTGGTGAAACTCCAATAATTTCAAGTATTATATTAAACGCTAATAATAATTATATCCCTATGACAAATATCTTTTACAATGGGGAAACTGGTAATCCAATTAATTTAAGTCAATTTATGAATCTACAAGAATTGACACAAGACATTGATATTGGATTAGCAGAAGAATATTTAGATACAACGATATTTGAATTACTTCCTGAAATGACACTTCGTCAACAAAGAATTATTGATTTCTTCAATGAGTTTCAAAATTTAGTTGGACCTCAACCACAATTTGATATTGACTCGGATGGTTTGATTGATGTTGATGGTAATAATGTTTTTCTTGATAATAATATTTATACTGAAAATCATGACATATCAACAGCTCAAGATGGAGACCCAGAAATTGGTATTCAAGAAGAGGAATCATTCATAACCAGATTAGAACAAGACGCTAATTCTAATAATGAGCAATATACACTTCAAGGTTTAAGAAATACTTTAAATGATTATTTACAAGACATAGACCAAGAACTACCACCATTACAAGACGAACGACCAGTTTATAGAAATCAATCAAAGGGTTATTTAAAATTTAGAAATTTAAATCAAGGTATTATTATTCGTAATACTGAAAATGAATTTTTAAAAGGTTTAGACCCAGATAATCCAACTTGGTTAGATACGGGTTTTTCAATAACGATGTGGGTTAAATTTTTAGACAAATCATCACAAGGAACTTTATTTAATTTTGGTAATCCATTTAGAGAAAACCAAGAAGATGCATTTGGATTTTCATTAGAAACATATGTTTTAAACAGAGATGATGCTGTTGGTGTTGGGGGATATGAAGCGTACCGTTCTAATACTTGGGGTCAAATTTTTCAAGATGGAAATCAACTTGGTTTAACTTATGATGATACTGAACCAAATGAAGGATTTTTTAGTGAAGATAATGTAGAAAGATTCATAAGATTAGTTGTAAAAGATGAGGGTAAATTAAGAGGTTCACATGTTGGAATGCCGTTTTTAGATAGAAGAGAAGGATTGCCAGAATTTAATTCAGCTGACCAATTTACTGACCCTCCAGATGGATTTGAAATTGGTGATTTACCATATGACCATACTTTTGGACTTATGACAAATACAAGAGTTCCAATAGATTATTCAGAATGGTATTTCATTTGTGCAACATTTAATCCAAACATACAAGAAGATTTATCTCATAGTGACAGTGGTATATATGATGTATATAAAAACAATTCAGATTTTTGGAGAGGTAATGTTTTTCCTGATGGACAAGGTTTCACACATCATTCAACCTATGGTGCAAAATGCAAAGTAGAAATAATATCAAAAACAGACTTACTGCGAGCTCGTGGTTTTAAGGTAGATTAAAATGAATTTGTTTGATTTAACCAATCAACCGACTGGTTTAATACTTGGAGAATATGCAGGTACTCCATTGTATTCCATTGAAGATAATTATACTTATCAATACAATGCTAGTGGGATTATACAAAGAATATCAAGTGGTGTTGAAACTATAAAATACTCTACAGATTTAGCTGAAACAGCAGCAAATAATATTTATCAAGTAACTTTTGATATTTCATTATCGCAACAACCTGACACTTTAGGAACTGAATCTAAAATTGAATTTCAAACTACTATTGTTGGTAACCCATTTACTTTTTTTGAACTATCATATGATGATTTAATTCAATTAAATGTTGGAAATCAATCTACAACCTTTACAACTCAATACACGGCTACTTTAAGTGGTGAATCCATATTACAAATAAAAGCCACAGAAGTTGGTTTTAATATACAAAACATTCAAGTTGTGAGTTTAGGAGTAGATGGGGGTAATGACGGTAGTGTATTGGTTGATGATGGTGAACAATCAGAAACAGTTTACATTAGGGCTTGTTTATGTGATAGTGACTCGGAAGAAGCGTACGGTAGTTTTAGAGATGATTTTTTATATTGGGTAACCGAAGAGAACTTAGAAGGTGATGAAGGTTTCTCTGCGTTTTATCCTAGTATGGATGAAAATTTAATACCTGAAGGAGTGTATCCAACAAATTGTGTAGGTTCAATGTACGCTTCATCAAAACTACAAAGTATATATTCTGATGTTGATGAATTAAATGCAACAATATATCATGACCCACAATTATGTATTTTTGGTGGAATGGAATTAAATCCTGATAAAGAAAATTTAATTGGTTTAACTTGGGGTGATTTTGTACAAGCAATACAAGATATAAATATATTTGGACTACAATCACCTATAAATGAAGTTCCATTTAAATTCACATATTTTAACAGAAATGGAAATGCTGAGTTATTTAGTGCTGAACACCCATCTGAATTTGATGATTCGTTTGTAAATATAGAATCAAGTTTAGTTTATAACTTTGAGGCAGAACCCACAACTGAATATCATCCACTGATGATTCATAGTAGTGATGGTGAGAATGATGAATATGTAGGTGATTGGCCATATAAATCTTTTTCATATACTTATAATCCTAACGCTTTTGATGAAGTAAGTGGATATTATGATATACCACAAATCAATGGAGAAGATGTTCCACTTCCTCCAACTTGGGTAGAGGAGAACTATACAACAAGTGAAAACATTTATCCCGTGTATGGGTATGGGTATAATAATCCTATTGAAGAACAAGCAGATGGTGAGGTTGCCATACCTGTAATTTTCACTGGTAATGGTTTAGATGAGTTATATTTTGATAATGAAGAGTTTGAATTATTTGAAAGTGTATTTCCAGGAAAGTGTCCACCTCAATTCGTAGGTGAACAAAATTCAGATGGTAAATTTGGAAGACAAACATTGACAGGTTTTGGACCAAATATGTGTCACACTACACACTTTGATGATATTTTGGAAAATTGGTTGGATGGTGATGATATTGAAACTCCATTAATCAAACCATCAAATCCATCTGGAGTATCAATCAACCAAATTGAAACAAATCCTGATGAAGGAAATCTTAAGATTCCAGTGTATGCTAATTTTCCTAATAATCCTACTTACAATTTTATAAAAGAAAAATTTGATGCAAAAATGGAGGAATTTTTTGAGGAGAGTCCTTATAGAAAATATGTAAAAGTTGGAATAGGTAATGAAGACATAGAGTTGTTTAGTTCTGTTTCATTTCAAGGTAATGGTGGAACAATCCAAGAAATTGATTTAACAAGTGTAGGTAATAATGATATAGATGTAATATTTGATGTAACTGATGTTACTCCAAATGATGTCAGTGTTGAAGTTAATCTTGATGTATTTAAAGAAAAATATGGTGATATAATATTCACACCAAGTAGTTTGGATGTTGAAGATATAGCATACATTAGTTATCAAGTCAGTCACGAATTTTTACCCAATAAAGAAGAAATATTTAAACAAAATTATAAAGGTCTTAACAGTGATGATAATTATCCAAACGGATATGATGGTGTTAAGTATTATAATTATGGTAATGGGTTTGAAGGTCAAGGTTTACCAATCTCAATGGAAGGATTTCAAGATGATAATTGGTGGAATATACATTTCATTCAATTATGGTCTCATATAGGTCCAGGCTCTACATGGGATGGTGACGCTAGTGCTATAGATGAAAAATATATAAGCCAAGAATATTTTACCGATTATAGTAATGGTTCAACTGATGACCGCCAGGAAATTCTTTATCCAAATTTTTATTGGGCTTATGAATATGATGAGCAAAGAGGTATCCAACCCCCTGCGCCATCAAATGCTTATCCAAACGCATGGCATTGGAATAATCATTATGATTTATATGATAAAGACGCTGAGAGTCAAAATGAGTATAGTTATTGGCATCATAATAATCCAGACTTATCTATAAGTCAAAACACTGATTTAAACATATTACAATTATATGATTATAGTTTTGCAGGTGATTCTTTCAATCAATATGGTCATGGTGGTATAGAACAAAACTCAGAAGTTAAATCACATACCCCGTGGCCTGAACAAGTTATAGAAGATTATAATAGTGAATTTACAAATGATAATGGACTTAAAGAAAACCAATTATTAAGTGAATTTGATGGTTCATTTGGTGCATCTTATATACAAAAAATTTACATTACTGGTACTGTTCAATTCAGTGGTGATTTTGGAGTTCCTGGATTTGATGTTGATTTAAATCCATCATTGGATAAATCATACGACCCATATAGTGCAATTGATGTAAGACCTGAAATCATTGATGACAACATTTGTCAACACATTGAATTAATGAGAGTACAAGGTAAAGGTGGTGATGGTTTGTTTTATAAAGCAGAGAATTATCCATATGATAATAATGATGGTGCGATACATCCGTTTAATGAACTAACATGTGACACTGTATTTTATAATTCTTTACATAGAGTTTCAAAAATTAGAGCTAGGTGTGGTGATGGTTCAACAGTTTTAATCGCTGATACTGGAGATTCTAATTATATTAATTATCCATTAAGAGACACATACGGGGACACTGTAGAAGGAAACGCTGTTAATGACTTTTTCCACTTTTCAGGTATTGATGCTTGCACATATGCTTCCAATCATGTAAGAAGTTATCCAAACAATGAAAAATTTCACTTTGGTGCTAACTTGGATAAAAGACCATCATTGGGTTTATTCTATTATGAAGAAGATAATAAAGCTAGTGAAAACTTCACTGGAAATTTAGGAGAAGAATTTGAACAATATCCAAATACAAATTTAGTACAAAATGGTAGTGGTTTTCTTGTAGATAGTTATGATACTTGGTTTTTAGATAATAATCAAGATGATTCATATCACCCACAATCTTGGGGTATTCGTTATACTGATGTGACAAGTACTCAAGTAGCTAATGTTGGTTCTGGCCATTATGAACACTTATGGGATAATTATACAAGACCAGATTTAATAGAAGTACGCCATCCTCGTATTGCTTCAGCAATGAATAATAGGGGTTATAATCATAATGATTATGATGGGGAATATTTAGACCAATTCATTAATCATTCATCATTTGATTTTGATACAAGGGGATATTATAGATATACAGGATATGATTCATATTTTGGTAGTTTTTATGAAAATACAAAACCGCGGTATCGTGGTAAAAACCCAAGATGGATTTTTGAAAGAGAAGATTATGTATATAGTACAGATGTTGAATTTTATTATGTGGAATCATCTGCTACAATAAAAATTACGAATACCTGGGATTATAATGAAGATTGTGTAACGAATGAAAACCCAGAAGGCAAAGACTGGAATACATGTCTAGATGATTATGGTGGTGGTACGGGCAATAATTATTGTGGCAGCCAAATGGACCTCATAGTAGTAAATTATCCTGAAGCATCAGGTTCAGGTGGAAGTTTAACTTCATTAGCTGACGCTAGAAGTGAAGCTCAGCCTTTGGCTCTATCAAATACAATTTCAGAATTTAATGCAGCTAACGATGGGTGGTGGGATGAAGATTATGAAGATTTTGTAGATGATGATGATTGTCGTATAACTCATGAGTACAACGATGTACTAACCGAGTCATATATCCATCAAGCTGATTATGATGAAGGCACACATCCAAGATGTCATTCCAATGGAACTTGTTTAAACTTTAATGCTAATCAAACTTTACTTGATGAAACAAGTGATAAACCATATAAACAACTAACTCAATGGCAAGAACTTTTAACATCAGAGCAAGCAACTGAATTATTTTATCACGATATACAATCCACTCCTGATTTAAAAGTTAGTTTTTGGATGTATACAGATTCTAACAAAGTAGATGATGTAAGTAATCCAACATTTCCTGAGGTTGAAATATCAATAACAAAAATAGACCCATATGATACATATGGCCATTATAACAGACACAGTGCAAAGGGCCAGTTAAACTCATTATCAAATCCTGGTAACATAGCAGGTTCAGGTAGGTTTAAAAATACTGTATTGGATGAATGGGAAAAATTTGAATTTAGTTTTAATTTAAAATATAGTAACTTTTATTCAGCGGCCACTAGAACTTTTTATCCACTTTACCTTGTTGCTCAATACTCAGGTGTTGAAGTATTGGATATAAATGCTGATAGTTCTACAAACAGATATAAAGTCGTTCCTGGAAATATTTACTTAGATGATTTCTCTGTAACGGAAACTGGTAAATTTATTCCTGATATTGATGTTAGGGCTAAAAAAGGTGAAGGTGTATATGGGGTTGGGTCATTGACAGAATATTTTGACCCAATGATTGAAGGGCAATTAGAGTCTTACAATGATACAACTGCTCCATTAGAAGCTCAATTTTATTTTTATCCAAGATTTTTTAATGAACAAGTTTTTGATAGAGAAGAAGGACTAATAAGTAGGTTTGGAGACGATGCAACATTTGCTAGTGAAATAATTGGTAATGATTTTAGAAGAGGTAGATTTTATCTTTATGATGTAGATTGGGGTGATGGTTCACCAAAAGAATTTACAGATGAACCATTTAGGTTAGGTTCTAATGTTGCTACTTATCATACTTATACAAAAGCAGGTATTTATGAAGTAACAGGTTATATGTTAAGAACAAGACCTACTAAAAATCAAGATGGAACACCAAACCACGATGAACCGGCTGGTGTATTACATAATGAAAAATTTACGGTTAGGATAAATGTTAATGAGGGTTTGGATGAAGATTTTGAATACTTTGGTTCAGAAGATGGATTTTCATATATTCCATATAAAAATATATCACCTGTCATTGGTGGAGTTTCACAAGAGAGTTCTTATTATAAAGCTATTAAAAGACAAATTGGATTTGTTGGTAATGAATGTAGACAAGTTGAGTTTTCATTAAGGAGTGACCAGACCCCACCCGGTGATGATGAATTTTATCTTGCACAAGATTACCCATACTTTGATGAAGATGTTATTCCAAACTTCAATGGTGATTTATCAAACATTGGTTGTGATTTTAATTTTCTTTCTATAATACCTGGAGATACACCAAACAATATTCAAGATGTATCTTATATAAGAGCTCTTTGTGGTGATGGAACTTATGCATTAATTGGAGACGCGGATGGAAGAAGTATGGATATTCAATCAAGTCCAGATGATGCTGGAAACTATGCAGACTTCTTTCATTTAACAGGACATCAAGCTTGTGGGGGTGCAAAAACATCAATATTTTTTGAAAAAGAAAGTGATAAATTAAAAACAGAAATTGCATTATCAAAAATGGATTCAACATTAAATAATGAGTTTGAAATTTTACCTCAATTTGAAATCCCAAGATACAGTGGACCTAATAATAGTGGTGAATTAATATATAGTGGGTTAACTACAAATAAAGAAGAACTTGGAAAATCATTAGGTAATGTGGATTTAACCAATATAAGATTTTTTAATGAACCAAAAGAAATATATCAAATGTTTGGATTCGCTTGTGATAATAATCAATCGGAAATTGATTTAATCCCATTAGGAAAACCAGATTATGGATTAAATTATTCAAATCATTCAACAACATTCACTGGTGTAAATGATATTCCATCACCATATTTTACAAATGTTAGCAAAGTTGCTAACCAAACTGAAAATGGTAATTTAATTACAGACTCCAATGCAATAAGATTCGGACACGATTTTAGAATTGATAACATTGAAGGATTAGGTTCTGGACAATGGAATCATATAGATAATAACTTCGTTAATACACCAGCATTCAACACACCTGATTTAGGATATAATCAAACTTATACTTATTCAACTCATATCTATATACCATTTGGATATTGTGAAGATGGTCGTCCTTGTTCTGAAGAATATAATCAATATACAGTTATGTGTAGTGAATGTAATGGAACACAACAATATGATGAGGGTGATGATTTCAAGGTAAGAATTGTTCAAAATATGAATGACCCTGAAGTAGGTGCAAATGATTGGGTTCATGACCTTTGGTTAAATGATATTGTTGGAGATGAGTGGGCAGGTGTTCATAACATAGGACCATTTGATGAACAATCATTTAAATTTGTACAATTTGATGCATTTAATCATTGTCATCCAAAGGGTGTGAATAATCAAAGATTTAAATATAGTTGGGGTCAACCATCCACT
>Ga0209232_1001192_pt1 | contig 14366 bp, 9 predicted proteins | sample ETNvirenome_2_60_FD_184066 | JGI IMG/M metagenome (GOLD analysis project Ga0209232, IMG submission 184066) | Marine viral communities from the Pacific Ocean - ETNP_2_60 (SPAdes) (version 2) | ecosystem: Environmental > Aquatic > Marine > Oceanic | place: Pacific Ocean | collected 2013-06-22
TCATTTATTCTTAGAGAAGAAGAAAAAGAAAGAATTAAAAAATTATACGAACAAACCACAGCAGGTGCTAGTGGTTCTTATGAACAACCAATGGCTTTTACGGAAAAAGCTGAAGAATTTGAATTGGAGACTGTGGTAGATGGTGGTGATAATTTAGAACCAGGTTCTGTAGAGATAAATTTAGATATTGAGGATATAGAAGATTTATTATCAGTAAATGAAGAAGAAAGAATTAGAAAAATGCATAGAAAAAATTCTACAATCCAAGAACAAATTGACATGCCTGAAGTTTCTGTAGCGTGTTTAAGTTGTTTGAAAGGAACTTTAAAAGGTAAAAGAGTGGTTGGTGGTGTTGAAGTTGGGGAGTATGACTATACATCTCACGCAGAAAAAATAATTGGAATGATTATTAAAGCTAAATTAGGTATGGAACCTACCACACAAGAAATAATGGAAATTATGACGAAGCTAAGCTCAACTATAAATGTTATAGACGCTCCTTTTATAGCAGCTAATTTAATGGGTGAGTGTGGTGTAGGTGGTAAAACCACATTAGAAGTTTGTATGGATGATGTAGATATGGACATGACATTAGGATATTAATAATTAATATAATTTAAGTAAAAAATATAAAAGACCCTTTGTGGGTCTTTTTTATGCGACATATATTAAAATTCATGACTATTTATTGTAAATAACTTTTAACAAAATAAAAATGACAACAACTAATTCATTAAGTAGAATAAATCTTGAACTTAAAAACCCTGTAGTGGAAGAAACACAAACCGGGTGTATAGATGTAAACGCTTGTAATTATGACGCAGATTTAGTTGTAACTACAAACTTAATAAATTCAGGTTTTAGTTTATGTAAATATAAAGGTTGTACCGATTCTATACCAGGAACAAATTCTGATGTTTACGGTAAAGGAGCCTATAAAGCTATAAATTATGACCCTTTAGTTGAATTAGATTGTAATTGTGATAAATTAGACACTAACCTAAGTGGTTGGGATAAGTGTTGTAGGTATAGTGAGTGTGGGTGCACAGACCCGTTAGCTTTAAACTATAATATAAATAATAAAGGTTGTCCTACCGCAACAAACACATGTAACCCAACGCTCAAAGAATGTTGTTTATATTCTGGTACACAAAAAACTATAAAAACAAAAAATACAAACACAACTTACGATTGTACTTGGTTTACAGAATCATTAGTAAAAACACAAAAAAATGAATTTTGTGAGTGGTGTATTATGGGGGGTAAAAATACAGGTAACGAAATTATGGACCAAGCAATTCTAGGATTTAAATTTCCATGGATGGTAAATTTAAGTATTAACGGGGTGGTCAATTTATGTAATTGTTGTGATACTGAAGATAAAAATTGGGGTGTTGGTTATTCATGTTTGGGAGAGACTATCAGTAATAACGGAAATACTATTGGTGGGTCACACCCACTATTAGCCTGTTACCAAAATAACCACGGAGAATTAACATCATATCCTTGTGTTGATGGGAAGACATGTTCCGAACAACTAAAAAAATGTATAAACGAATATATTAATAACGATAATACATGTCCTAAAACAAAACAAAACCTTTCATTTACAACACCACCATCAAAAGAAGAGTCTATATCATTAGATATTAATAAAGATGAAATAGTTTTATCATTTAACACAGAAAACGATACACCCTTCGCCGCTTTAGAAATTTTAGATTTAGGTGAAAGAGGGATAATTAACGTACCTATGTCTGCCACACAAAAAACAATAGAAACAAATATAAAGTCAATTATAAAAGAACTAACACCAACAGTAACTCCAGGCACAGGTAAATTTCTTAAATGTGGTAAATGTGGTAAAACAGGTAAAGAAAATGGTGTTTGTCTATTTGGTGGATGTCTTACAATTATTCCAATTAGAGGAGGTGGAAAAGGTTCAATAACATGGACCTTCTAGTCTTCATACCACACACCATACATAGGGATAGTCGTACCCTCAACGATGTCACCATTAGAATTTCTTACCGGTATGTCACAAAAGTGTTCTCTTTTTTTAATTTTTTGTGAATTGTCAGCTGTTTTAGTTTGATACTTTGGATTTTTTGAGTTTAATTTTCTTTTTTTTGCCATTTTTATATTGATTTATAGTAGGTTAATAATTTGTTACAGATTTCTATCTCATTTTGACTAAGATTTTCATAATTCATTCTAGCAGATTCTATTTTAGTACTTTCTTTAGCTTTTTCATCCCCTAGACCTGGTTGGTTTTTAATTAAATTTAAATTTTTGGGTACATCTAATAAGTTTTTACACTTTTCCCGAAGATAGTCCACACCATTTTCGGTTAGTTTTTCATATTTAATAACTAATGTTGGTTGACGTTGGCTACTAACAGTAACTAAGTCTAATAATTTCATATAAGATTCCACAAAATGCCTTATATCACTATATTGATTCCCCCAATTACTATTTTTCCACCCAGAAAAATTAGCTAAGGGGTTTCTTAGTATAAAAATATTAATATCAGAACCAAAATTAGTAAGTATACTATGTACACATTGTGGTTCCCAATGACGAAAAGTCTCTTTAATACCTAATAACTCTAAATTTGATTCACTAAACAACTTTTTTATTGTGGGTAACACCTCATCATAGGTTGAAATTTGAGGGCAATCACCTAACTTACCTAAAGAATCAATACCACCAACCCCTCTATTGGTAGTTTTTAAAATAAATTCCCATAAAGGCTCGGATAGACAAACACAATTACTCATTGAATTAAAAAGATTACATAAAAGAGTGGTCCCACTTCTAGGCAAACCAATTATAGTAAAATTAGTACTTTGCATTTTGTTTTTCTTTGAATTTAACATCCCACGCAGACTGTTCTATAGGACTTAACCCATTATACCAATCTTTAAAGTCACCACCTTTGATTTTTAGGTATTTTTCCCACACTCTATCTTTTAATTGTTCTATAATTACGTTGTTATTTATAAACATTAAAGGTCTATTCATCATATTAGTTTTTATATGACAAATATAGTAAAAAATTATTAAAAAACACACATATTTATAACTAATGAGAGAAATTATTAAAAATATCATTAAAGAGGAACTATTAAAGGAAGAAAAAGTTGTAAATTTTGACAAACCTAACAATAATTTTGTTGTTATAGCTGGTGGACCGGGTGCTGGTAAGAGTTTTATTACACAAAACCTAATAAATTTAGATAATGTTAAAAATTTTAATGTAGACCAGGTTAGAGTTATGACAGCAAAAAAATTATGGGGTGATGAATGGGAAGAAAACATATCTACACCAGAAGGATATCAAAAAATACTTGATATGACCTTTACAACTTCTGACCCACGTAATAAAACTGTTAAATTTCTTAAAAATTTCTTAGAATTCGAGAGAAACCAACCAGTAAATGTAGTTTATGACGCTGGGGGTGGACAAGAACAGGTAATGAAAGATGTTCATAAGTTAGCTAAGGATAATGGGTTTAATACAACACTAGTTTATGTAAGAACACCATTAGAATTAGCACAAATTAGGAATGATGAAAGACCAAGAAGTTTACCAGCTGATATGGTAGCACAATATCACCAAAAAGTTAAAGATAATATGAGGAATATGATTCCTATTTTTGATAATGTATGGACAGTAGATAATAAAGAACTTATAGATTTATCTAATAGACCATCTGAAAATATAGAAAAGATAAAATAAAGAAGTATTTATAATAAAAACAAAATGTCAAAATTATTTAATTTATCAGAAGAAGAAAAAAATAGAATTAGAGGGTTACATTTAACAGAATCTAAAGATAATAGAATTACATCAGTATTATCTGAACAAAAAATGACCCCTCCTCTTGGTGAAGAGAAACTTACTATAACAATGAATTTTGGGCCAGGAGAAGATACTTCTAATTGGAAAACTTGGACTATTGACCCTGAAGAATGGAAAAAAAACCTAAGATGGGGTCTTGAGTTAAGGGCTTTACTAGATAAAGGAATGGCTAGTGATAGACCATTTATTCATATAAAAGGTGGTACTTCTGGTACAGGTGACTCAAAAAGAAATCAAGAGGTAATGAATGAAAGAATGGACAGTGCGTTAGAGGAGCTAGAAAGTGCACTAAAAATAATGAAGATAAAAGGAAAGGATGGGTTACCATATAGTTCAGAAGGATTGAAGAGTAAGACTAAGTTTAGTAGAGATTATGATATGATTGAGCCGGGTTCTATATTAAATGGACAACAAGTACCTACTGACCCAAATGACCCATTTTTTAAAGATAAACAATATGTTACCATAACACTTAATCCACCTACAGATACACCAGGATATGATAGTTTAGCTGACCAGTTTATAGAAGCTACTATAAGAAATAATCTAGGTTACTCAGAAGAAACAGTATACGGAATTTTAGATAAATTACGTGATAGAGCTGACTTTGAAGAATTTAGTGCTGAACTAGAAAGAAGTTATGGTATGGATTTCTATGATATAGCTTGTGATACGATAGCCCAAGATTTAACACCAGATTGGTTTGACAAAATAATAGGTAAAGACCCAGAAGATGAGGTAGTTTTTGCTACGGAAATTGGTCCCGGTGATACAACCATTAATGTACATTTAAAAAGATTAGGGGTAGACCCAATTAGTTGTTAAGAGGTTTTAATAATTTCTAATTCTACTTCCGGATAATCTTTCATAGTTTCAGTAACTGAGTCTATGTGTTTATCTTTATCTTCCCAGAACTTTATAGACTTACAAGTTTTATATTTTTCTAAAATTTTTCTAACACGATTCCCCTTATCTCGGTCATCACCATCAATTAAATAATAACCCTCAAATTCATAACCTAAAGTTCTAAGTAATTTCTCTAATGAATCTCTAACTTCAACAATTCTATTAGATAAAATCAAAAATAATCCATCAGGGTCATAATCCATTGTTCGTAGATAATCTTCTCTTGTTTTTTTAATTAATTTAAAATTTAATTCTGGGTCTAAACTCTCTTTTTGGTCTAGATACTGTATTGTTTCTTTGTAAGGTAATTCGACAATTGTATTGTCAAAATCAAATAGGTATATATTCATACAACAAAGATACAATATTAAAATGAAATATTCTAGGTTTAACTTATATTTATTAAGAAAACAATTACTATGGAAAATATTTTTGAAGTTACACAAGAAGAAAAAGACAGAATTAGAGGTTTACATTTAACTGAATCTACAAATAAAACAATTAACTCTTTAATTAATGAACAAGAAACTACTGATGATGATACTAAAGATATAGACAAACAAGTAGAAGAACTTAAAAAATTAAAGTGGGTTGAGGGTAAACAAACTGACGAAACCAAATATGAGATAAAAACACTAAAGAGTGAAGATGGTACTAAAACAGTTGATTTATATAGAGAATTATGTGGTGAGGGAAAAGTTAGAGATAAAAATACTGGTGACTGTATAGAAGAGGTAGGTAGTGGAGAAAAAGGTGCTGGTGAAGATAGTGGGAGTAATGAATCAGAAACAGGTGCGTACCAAGACAAAGATTTAATTTCAGACCTTAAAAGTGGGATAAGTTCAACCTACAAATCAGACGTACAAAGTCAAAAATTTAATTTATATAATAGTAAAAAGGCAGCTAGAAAAAATATCGCAAAAAAATCAGGACCATTTAAAGGTGGTTTTGTAATGCAAATCCAAGTATTAAAAGACCCAGAAACAACAAAAGGTAAAAAATTACCTATGGCTATAAAAAATAAAAAAGGGGAGTACACTTTTTTTAAGATGCACACGAATGAGGGTGACATAACTTATAAGTTTGATAAACCAGGATTAAAACTAGTAAATAAAGAAGGTAAGAGAAAAGTTTACTATCCATCAGCTAAATTTTTAACCGCGATGAAAAAACTCCATGAGTTATACGAAAAACTTGGAGCACAACTACAATTACCACCAGCAGAGTAACAGGGCAAAAATAATTAACATTTTTTAACTAAAACACATTGTTAATTAAAAATATTTTATTATCTTTGTAGTATTAAAATTGTGTAACATAAAAAATAACTACAATGAAAAAAATAATCCTACCCATTCTAACCACTTTATTTATTTTGACATCCTGTCAAAAAGACGATGACCTATTAACACCAGTAACACCACCACCAAATACTAATGTGATTCTTGATAGTAATCAGACAAACAATACTACGGATACCAATCAAGTAATTAACACTTCAGACACAATAAACTCTAATGTATTTATCGGGGAGGGCAAATCTTATAAAGTTATATTAACTGAATTCGAAATAGTATGTTCTGAATTAACAAACATTCATTGGGACACCTCTTACTCGTATACTAATGAAAATATCGGTACCGCTGGATTTTTTGATGGTATCGGAGTTCTATCTATCACCGCATACCCACAGATTTCAAACGGGGGTAGTCCGGCACATAGTTACGCTTTTAGAGATGACTTTATGATGGATATGTATATAACAAACTACACCTATAGTGATGGTATACTATGGATGGATATTTTTTGGGACAACCCTTGTCCAACACAAAGTGACCTAACTTTTAGTACTAATATGGTAGTTACAAACCATACCGATAAAACAATTTCATTAACACTAGACCAAGAAGGTACCAACGCTGGAGTAAGCTGGAGTTCACATCTATATCTTTTATTAGAAGAAGATATATAAATAAAATAATAACATATTGAATTTTTATGGTATCCCAAACACAATGTTTGGGATATTTATTTTAAAACAAGTAATTATAGTAAAGAGGTTTCTTGATAAATAAAATAAAGTAAAAAAAAATAATATGGCTGAATGTACGGCATGTAGTAAACCAGGTGAAGGCGGTGCTGGTTGGAAATACGGTAGTAGGACTGGGTGTATCTACGATAATTTTGATGATTGTTTAAGAATTAATAACCCTAGAAAAGCGGGAGGTTTCTACATACCAACAGGTTCATGTATTGTATTCATGAACGATAATGCTGGTGGGAATCCAATAATAGAAGGTGATATATATGGTGGTCCAAGTATGACCAGACCAATACCTTACTATGGTGGTTTAGGTAATTTCTACATGTCTAATCTAGAATTAGATTATACATCTCCACTAACAGGTGAACCAGCTTCTAGATTATGGGCTTATGACATAGTAACAAATCAAACACAATTTGTTAAATCTTTAACACATGAAGGTTCTGATATAGCGACCACAGATAATAAAATGTGGACGACCTGTCAATACAATTTAGCAAAATGGAACTATAATCTACCATTTAAAGGTATGGCCATTTTAACAGTTAACGAAGTTGACTTTACAATGGACGAAACCAAAGTAGAAACATTCCAAAGTACACCATCAAAAGTATATAGGTTCGTTGATGATTACGGTAATTTATTAACTAAAACAACTCATGCAGCATCTAATTATTTTGATTGTGGTTTTCAACACTGTGGTTCTGATATAGGTAGGGGTGATAATCATGGTCTTGGTGCTGGATTAGCTGCAATAAATGATACACACATTTTGATATGTGACCAACACGGTATATATATCGCTAACCTACAAGAAAATTATACAGGTTCCACCGTCAACACATGGGATATGCACGACACCCAAGGACTAAAAACTTACCCTAACAATCCTGGAGGTCCAACAGACTTATCCTCACACGCGTATGACCCATCGATAGGTAGTACCGTATCAACTAATGGTCTAGGTTTTTCTGATGGTGGTAGAACACTAGAAGATGGTTGGTATTCTTGTAGTTGTGATGTTAACCATCAAATACATACAATAGTTGCTAGAAAAGTTGTAGACCTAAGTTGTTACCAATCACCTTGGCCTTATACTGGACCTAATAGTCCTGCGGGGCGTGTACATGAAAGAGTTGCGGGTGATATGAGTTTTATACCTAATGACCCATTTGTAATTTCAGCAACTTCAGGTACATACAAACACGGTATTATCGCTACTCTAACACAAAGAAAAGCGGGTAATACATTCTCTACAGAAAGAACTATAAAAAGATTTGCTTTCCCATTAACCTCTTTAACACAAGACCAATGGTTTGTACAAAGTTCCGCTTATGATAGAGCAACTGGTGGTGATTTATGTAATTGTACCGGTTGTCACTTTGGTATGAGTGCTCTTGTTAACTTTACCGACGCTAATATGAATAGCTGGCCTGCTCCGGGATACAAATGGAGATACAACTCAACATATGATTATGGACCAATACAATTTACGAGGGGTTACCCATATGTGCCTAATGCTCCTCTAGCAGTTATAAAAGATGGTAACGGTGTGGATTATACAATAGGTGCGGCAGACTATAACTCTCCAGTTAACTTCCAACCAAGAAGATTTACACTTAGTAATAATTTAACAACAGACTTAGGTGTACCAACTATTTTAGAGCTTTCTTACTTTAATGCGGGAAGTATACCAACAAACATACAATTTCCATCTGTACAAGCTGGTGTACCTGGTGTACAAGGACTAGCTATGAGAGGTGGTTCACAATCACCAGAATGTGTTTACCCATCAGCATTTACATTCGATTGTGCTGTAAATGGGTGTGTAGCTGTTTTAGGTGATGGTGGTGTATACTCGAGTTTTTCAGCTTGTTCTGCTGACTGTGTTTCATTTTCTTGTGTAACACCATGTGTATGTCCTTCAGGTTATACCTACGACCCATCTATCCCTGGATGTGCAGCAACTACTACACCAGTAGTCAATCCAAACGCATACCAAGTAAAAAAAGGTAATATTGGTCAAGGATACTCTAATGAAGGTACTAGGTTCTGTTTGGATTTTGAATGTGATGATTGGGTGGATAGATACGGACCAACTGCTGGTAGTTACATTGGTTGGTTTGGTGGTGGTCCAGGTGTGTTTAATGGTAATCAAAGTTTATTTAACTGGCCTTTAAATAGGATAGGTTTGTGGAGTGATAATCCCCCACAAGGTCTAAACGAAATGCCTATAAACCAATGGATTGGTACTACTAGATGTGTCACTATATCCGCGGATTCGGTTTATTTAATGGCAGTAGCAGCAGATAACTACTTTAGGGTTGCATTAGATAATCAAGTTATAATAGATACATTAGCTGTTTGGGCTCCAAGCAACGTTCTACCAGCACCGTACAACTCTATAATGACCATACCTAATAACTTTACTATACCAGTAAGTAGTGCGGTGTATAGTGATAATAATTCACCACACGACAACTTTAATAAAATGTGGGTCTTCCCTGTTACAGCAACTACCGGACAACACACATTTTTATTCGAGGGTTGGAATGCTGGTAGGAGCGCATCTTTCGGGTATGAGTTGGTTGGACCATTTTCTCTAGATAATTTTAGTTCTTCTACAGCGACTACAAATTTCTATAGTGGATTAACAGCGGAAGAATACTGTGAAAGAACCATATTGTCTAGTGTAGATTTACTAGACGTACAATATACTACAACTCCTGGTGTAGGAACAGGACCTTACTTTTTAGAAGACCAACAAAAAGACTGTAACATAGAAAAACCTACGGTACCATATTCTCTTTATGGTACATTAAATAGTAATTATGGTGACCCTTATAAAGTAATTCCTAGTGACTGGTGTCCTGGGACTATAAACCCAATAACAGGTTTTAATGTACTAAATGGTCAATTACCATCATTAGCCGATTATCTTAGAGGTGAAAGAATTGGACCGTTACCTTGGTTTGCGGATTCAGCAACCACATATAATGGTTTACCAGGTTATACATTAAATTTTGGTGATTTTAATTACCTATCTGAAACTACCCCATGTAGTGGAGGAGCGGGATATGGACCAAACGAAAACTGTAACTCATACATAGTAGACATTTCACTTGACACGTTATCAGATGGAGCTTCCTATGGTATGTCTTGGCCATTTACATCTCCAGCTGTAGAAGAAGCAAAAAACCTTGGTGTGTGTCTAGATTATAGTATGTGTTCTACACCTGAATGTGCTCAATGGACTCCAGCTGGTGCTATAACTCATTCACTTACCTGGTTCAGATTAACCGGTTTTGATACTACAATGACACAAAATATGACTCACCTTGTACCAGTTCCTGGAGGGTCACCAAATAATGGTAGTAACCCTAACGGTAACTCACCTAAATTCTACAAATGGACAGATTTTATAGACTGGTTAAATTCAAATGGATTAAATACAAGCCCTATAGACGGAGGTAATATAGGTTATACCGCTGGTTTCTGGAATGTAATGTATGCGGTAAACGCATATTGGGAACCATTCCAAACCTATGCTGGGGTACAACCAGAAGTTTTACCAGCACCTGGTGATGAAATAATTGGTTTCGAAACAGACACTATGATATGTAGTTGTTCTTCGACAAATGGTTATTTTGATACAGAAATTAATGAGTGTCCAGCTGGTTATGTTTGGGATGCTTGTGAAGATATATGTACTAGTATCGTACCGTGTGAAGGTGGTGCACCAATAGCATTTACTGGTGGATGTATAGAAATAGTGGGTACAGGTCAAACAGGTACTTTTAGTACTCTAGTAGAGTGTGAAAGAGATTGTGTTACTAGTAGTGGAATAACTTATTACGCTTGTACGGCAACAGGATGTACGCCATCATCTGGTGTTACACAATACACATCTAAAACACAATGTGAAACAGGTTACGTGACATCTACTGGTGTTGAGGTATCTGGTTGTACATCGTATAATTGTACCCCAACCGGATGTACAATATATAACTTACCTAACTATGGTACTGGTGGGACATATACAACTTTACAAAATTGTATAGCTCAACCTTGTGAATCCTATAATTGTGATAATTTTGGTTGTATAACACAAATAGGTACTGGAGGAACTTATACTACTTATGACGCTTGTACGGCAACAACCGCATGTACATCTTATGAATGTTTATCTAATGGTTGTGAAGCATATCCAGGAACAGGATATACATACCAATATCTTTCAGCTTGTACAGCAGATTGTAGGTCTTGGGAATGTACTGTAGGAAGATGTTGTGAAGTCTGGAACTACCCTAACTATGGTACTGGATTTACTGATAATCCTTATGGTTTTATGACGGAATCAGCTTGTACAGCAACTTGTGTGGCTTGGGCCTGTCAAGAAAACTCAGCTATAACTAAAACCGACATATACAATTATGTACACTCAATGTATAATGTGGATTTAATAATAAAACAAATTACAGAGGTTAATAGTTGGGTTGCTAGTATACCAGGTCACAGTGGAAATACATACCATATATTAACATGTGATGAAAATTGGTTAGATTGGGGTAATGCTACATACGCAGGTACTTTTACAGCTGGTACTTTAAATAGTGTAGTAACAGTTCCATTTATAGGTAGTGTACTACAATGGTGGGATAATTGGTCATCAAACGCAGTACCTAACTCAGCTATCCATACACAAGTCACTTCAGGATTAACTTGGCCATTACAAACAACAGCATTGTCACCAGCAGGAGTTATGTCACATGGACCAGCACCAGCTGCGGCTCTAACTTCAAATACAATAACTCTTTGTTCTTTAGATGAATCTATGTTGGATAGTTTGATGTCTACTGGTGGTTTAAGTCAAGATGGGTACACACCTATGGACCTTGATAGTTTACAAACAACCCCTAATACTATTAGTAACCAGGCACCAATATTTTCTTCAGGTACTCTTACAAACGGTAATTTCTACCAACCTGGAACTACATGGAAACAACACTATACAGCGTTTACCAATACTTGGAACGCTATTACGGGGGCATCAGGTACCGCACAATTCTACATGAATCCAAAATATCATATAAATAATGATGGTACAGCAGCAAACTTAGCTTTAAACATGGTAGCGGGTATAGATAGTGGTAATAAAGTAGTTAAAGATGGAACTTGGGTAGGGCCTAATTTAACACACCCTCTAGGTACGGCACCTAGAAGACCAAGTTCAGGGGGACAATATAATGGAATTCCAATAGCCTGTGAAGTTGCCGATTTAATGATATTAGAATTAGATAACCCATACTACCCAAAATATGGTGCCTTAGACACTAAAGGTTGGGTATATAATATTAATTTTGAAAACGCTAATACAGGGTGGAATAATTTTGCGAATACTGTTAGTAGTGTCCTAAGTACAACCTATGTATTTACATCTACAACAGGATGTTTTTCTTCTTGTACCAGACCAACAGTAGCATTCCCACATTTAACAGAAGCGGAGTGTTTAAGTGCGGGTACATGTGCACAATATGATTGTACAAATAATGGTTGTATATTACAAACCACAGGACAAACTAATGGTACCTACGCAACTTTAGAAGCGTGTACCGCAGATTGTAAATCTTATCTATGTGTAGATAGTGGGTGTACAATTTATAATCCACCAATAACAACACCAATAGACTATTCTATTAGTTATGGTACTGGTGGTACTTTTACTGGTAGTTTCGTAGACCAATACGGTTTCTTACCTTGTGTTAGGGACTGTGTTTCATTTAATTGTTATGGTCCGACAGAACTAATATCCTACCTATCTAATGGTTGTATATCTCTTATGGGTACTGGTGGAACATTTACAGAATATTCCGCATGTACTGGAGATTGTAGGTCTTGGGATTGTAGTGAACCATGTAAGACAGGACAAAGTGGTTGTACTGAATACCCACATACTGGAGCTACATACTTAACAGAAAGTGCATGTACAGCTACTTGTGTGGCTAATTGGTGGTGTGTACCAGAACAATACACAGACCCATGTTCAGGAGTAACTTTAGTAAGTTTTAATAGTGGGATTCCATCAAACGGAGCTCAAGCGGTTAACGCTATAGCAGACCCTAGTAATGGTTTACAATATACTAACTTTAGTACGATTAAATATGAGACCAATCAAATATACTCACAATTTATAACACCTTGTATGGGACCAAACGGATTACCACTACAAGTTTTAGATAAAATATATGTTTTCGGACAAAATTACTTTAACATACCAACACCAACAAACTATTATAATTGGGCAGACCTTATATTTGATATAAACTTCTTTAACCCAACCCAACCACCAATAAACCTAAGTTCAGGTTATCAAGGGGTGGCTAATTGGCAACATTATAACAATAATGGTCAAATGACAGAACTTCCAGGTACTGGATTTAGTGGGATGAGTTTTGTTAACCATTTTTGTGAATGTGAGGAATTACCTTGTAGTGTTACGTGTACTAATGGACCTCTTAGTGGTGCCCCTTCTAATTGGACAGGACCATACGCATCATCAGGAATGGCTTATAATGTGTGTTGTGCTAATACTTGGGATTGTGTACCAGCTGGAGAAACAAACTCTTGTAGTGGAACTACACAAATACCTGGAGTATACACAAGTTCTACACACGCATTTAATTGGATAACAACAAATATGCCTAACGTTGATATTACAACTTTATCTTATGAAAGTAACACATCACCAAATACGGTAGCTAATGGTTGTGAAGGACCAAATGGTGGGTTAGTACTTACATTTGACGCTATAAGTTACCCTCTTTTACAGAATGGTAATAACTACACAGTTTGGAATACATTTATAAACGCATTACAAAATCACGGTTTAGGTACTGTAATATCTGGTATGAGTTATAATGTTGTTAATTCAGAGTTAGCTATAAGTTCTGGTAAAACATTAAGTATTTGTAATAACGCTTGTCTTTGTACAGAAAATGATTGTTACTGTGTTGAAGTACAAGGTAGTGGTGGTACATACGCAACTCAAAGTTTATGTATATCAGCATGTTGTGACCCATCTTCAGGAACATCATGGGAATGTGTAAATGAAGGTCCAATGCAACCATTATGTAACCAAACACCATACGCTGGATTCTTTGGTACAACATGGGACGCTTTAGATTGGTTCCAAATTAATAGTCCTGGTTCAATTTTCGTTTCTAACAAATTTGTATCTCTCTATACAGCAGCACTAACACCAAACAACTGGCAGACTTTTGCACAAGTACAAACAGCTATGGCGGGCACTTTATATAATTGGTCTGATTGTTTTAGAAAAGTTGTAAGTGGTGTTTATTTACCATATGAAACAATAACAGAAATTAGTCACCCATTATTAAGTGGTACTAGTTTATATGGTGGTTACGCAAGTTACAATTCTTTCTACGCAGATGTTGTATCAGCTGGTGTAACAGGATTAGCTGGACTGTCAGTTTCAGGTATATGTGAACAAATAGACGCTCAACTAAATCCAAACGGTAAACCATTTGG